>SMTZ1_10011414_pt1 | contig 14110 bp, 12 predicted proteins | sample DeeMarSWOR136_30_FD_25667 | JGI IMG/M metagenome (IMG submission 25667) | reverse complement strand
ATGGGTGTCCTGAGGTTTTCAACAACACGGCTGATAGAAGAAAAGTGAGGGAGGAATATGGGTTCCTGGTTGGCCGACTTGGATATAGAGTCTCCACACTACATGGTTTTAGCAGGGAAGAATACCAGACCGTAATTAAGGGGATGCTAGAGCAAGCGGCATTCAAAGGCAACTACCAGATGGCGCTAACAGATATTTGGATGAAGATTACGCTTAAGAAACGCCGGTGAGCACGGTTAACGCGAATTTCAGGGACACTCTACCATTCAGGCTTATTACATATTAGGTACTATTCCCCCAGAATATCAAGGGATAATGCAACCTTTTTATGCCTTCTGCGTTGTATTGTAAAAGGAGAACAAAATGAGTAACAAAATGCTGGCAGGAATCCTGGGAGTTTGTATTGTAGTTGTCATTGCAGTAGTAGCCATAGCTACTCTCAGTCCCAAGCCAGTTATAGATTACTCAACCCTGCTGCGTTATCTACGTGATTCCGGTGCATCTATTGTAGAGGAAGGAGAAGTAAACTGGTCTTTCTTCTATGATGTAGAAGGCAGAAGGGTCGCAGTTAATGAAACTTCTATCGTGGTCTACGAATATGAAAACTCAGAAGCTATGGAGGCAGAGGCAAGTTGTGTCTCACCTGATGGCTTTGGTATCACGAAAGATTGGGGGGATGGGACGGGGTCGGGTAAACAGGTAAGTTGGATATACCCACCGCATTTTTACAAATCAGGTCGAATAATTGTCTTCTATGGCGGAGATAATGACTCAATAATTAGCCTGCTGGAAAACGCCTTGGGGAAGCAGTTCGCAGGCATGTCTCTCCCACCAACACCCGAATTTAGCATTAATGTGATACCGGAGCAGTTAAGCGGCGACTCCATTGCAGGACAGCACTGCGTATTCCTTGTAACAGTTACCGATGAAGGGCAAGAATGTCAACTTCCTGTACGTATATCAGCGACGGCTCCCGGCGCAGAAGTGGTCATTTATCAGGAGGATATATTTGAGGGAGAGGTTGCCGAGGTAGTTGTCATACCGGCGCAGGCCAGCATTGGAAAGACTGTTAAGGTTACTATCGCTGGAAATCGAGATAGTGCGACTGACGAAAAGGTTGTTAGTTTCGAGGTGGCGGAAGGCGAAGACGACAGGCAAGAATATGCAGGAGAGTTGCTGGATAGATTTGTTTCCTGGCTGGCAGCGAATCATCCTGAACTGGGAATCACAGAGGATACAGCATGGAACGGCACTATGGTCAGCCCGGTATGGTTAGTGGTATCTCACTATCTCTTCTTCTCGGAGGAATGGGAGGCTCACATATCATGGCATATAATGGTGCCTCCCTACGACTGGGCAAAGATCGACCTCCGCCATCGGTTCGACGAGCTGGCGCCATCATACGCTTTCGAGATTTCATCGGTGAATGCTGCCAGTGAGCCTGTACCGATAGAAGTGCCGGAGGCAGTCTGGCGTTAAACTGAATGGAGGGTATCAAGATGCAAGCAATGAGCATTAAACGTTCGAGAGTTGGACTTCTGGCCGGCATATCCCTGCTGGCAGTAGTCTTTACTGCGGCGCTGACTTTTGCCACGCTGCAGCTCCCGGTCATAGTCGGCAACTGGCTGTCCAGCTACTTCCCCGACATTCATCCCATAATAGAACCGGAGCGGGTAGCCGAGTTTATGGTCGTTGCCCGTCCTGTTGGCTATGCCTGCCTTGGAATAATAGCCATCTTGATAGTGGCCGGTTTCGTGACCGGTAAGAGGAAGCTATCTATCTTCGGGTCCTTTGCCTTTTTCTTGCCCACCTTCGGTTATTTCTTTGCTTCCATGTTTTTCCTTGCCGGTCTGGGCATATTGAAAGTCCCGTTTATCCCCTTCTGGGACCCCAGCGTAAACCTCATGATTTTTGGAGATATCAGCTACCTGCCGTATATGGTCCTGGTCTACCCGTTCTGGCTTGGGGGTGTAGATATCAGGGAGGTCCTGGCCTGGGTTGCTATAGGAGTGGGTCTCTTCATATTTGTTATGGGGACTATCACATGGTTCTACGGCAAAGTGCAAAAGAGAAAGACCGTTGATTTCTGGATATACAGGTACTCACGGCATCCCCAGTATCTGGGCTTCATTATATGGAGCTATGGGGTAATGCTATTTGCCGCCCAGCAGCCGGTCCCGATGGGTGGCTCAAATCCAGGAGCAAGTCTGCCCTGGCTGCTAACGTCGCTGGTCATAATCTGCATCGCCCTGGCTGAGGAGAACAGAATGAGAAAGGAAGACAGCGAGAGGTATCTACAGTATACAGCCAGTGCTCCATTCATGTTCCGCATTCCAAAATTTGTTTCTACTGTAGTAACATTCCCGATGAGGCTTCTGCTTAAGAAGGACCGGCCGGAAACGGGAAAGTGGCGACGTTTGCGGTTTACGCTACTTTACTTATCTTGCTGTCTCTTCCTTTTGTCCTGCTGGACTTTCCTCCCGGCATTGGATGGTCTGGTTGGCCGGGGTATCCTCTTGGCACTCTTTGATCCCTAACATATTTTGTAAGCGGCTTTGTGCCCATTATGTTCGATAAAACGCTAGAGTATTCAACAGAGGCTGGCAAATTCACCTGATAGCTACTATGCCATGTATTTTATTATTGCTCTAATATTTCACATATATGGAGTCATCCATTTGTTTCCTATATTGGATGTATAACTCATAACATTTTACCAATGCTTCTAGAAAATCTTTATTGTTATAAGTTGCAACCCCTTGAGCCTTTTCAATGATTGCAGTATTGAAGTGAACTGTGAATACGGGAGAGAAGCTTACTATGAGGGCTGGTTTGTCGCTTTCGCCATCACCCAGTAGCTGGGTGGTTCCTTGGCAGAACTATCGGCTCTACCTGCACCACTGGTTTCTTGCCGGGATTGTTGGCAAAGTATTCAAGGTAAAGGGCTTTTACAGCTTTCCCTACGTCAGTATCCTCCAAGAGATCTATCGCTACGGAGACTGCTACCGGATTATAAAAAAGGGTTCTGCTGAGTTTGGCGCGAGAGATGTCATCAGTTGCGGGGAATGACTCAGGGAGCTCAAATGAGGTTCTGCGCGCATTAGATGTGGAGTCTTCATGAAAATTGGTCTTTTCACCGACACATTCCTTCCCGACACAAATGGCGTTGTTATCGCAATCCAGAAGATGGAGCGAGAACTTACCAGGGAAGGGCATGAGGTGCATATCTTCGCTCCAGCCTATCCTGGTTGGCACGGAAATGAGCCACGTGTCCACCGCTTTCCGTCACTGAGATTCCTCTTTTACCCGGGGATGAGGATGGCGGTACCTTACAGTCGTAGAGCGTTCAAGATAATTCCCAGTCTGAACGTAATCCATTCCCATGACCCTAGCTCCCTTGGTCTGCTTGCCGTGCATGCCTCTAAAAGATATCAAATTCCTCACGTCCACACCTACCACACTTTCTATGCCGAATACCGCCATTACCTTCCTCTGCCGCTACGTCCTTCGCGGCGAATGGTTATGCAAATCAGCCGAATCTTCTGTAACTTCTGTGATGTGGTCATCGCCCCTACCCTTCAAATGAAGCAGGAACTTGAAAGTTACGGGATAAAGCGTCCGATTTATCCTCTCTTCGTTGGTGTAGATGCGGAGGAGTTCTCACGTGAGATTGAGTGGAATGTGAGAGCAGAGTTGGGTCTTCCAACAGAAGACTTGTTACTTTTTGCGGGAAGGCTCGGGAAAGAAAAAAACCTCACTTTTCTTCTCCGTGCCTTTAAGCGTCTCCTTGCCTACCATGACACCGCAAGATTGATCATCGCTGGCGATGGCCCCCAACGCCAGACTTTGCAGAGATACGCCACCGAGCTCGGCATTGTCCCTTACGTCATCTTTACCGGTTTTCTCGAGCACAAGCGGCTTATTGACCTATATAAGCAAGCCTTGTTCGTCTTTGCTTCTAAGACAGAGACACTAGGGCTGGTCTTGGTTGAAGCGATGATGGCAGGAAGTCCCGTGATTGCTATTGGAAAAATGGGAGTGCTGGATGTTGTTCATCCTGGGGAGACAGGGATCTTGGTCGAAGAAAACGAAGATGAATTTGCACGGGCTTGCTATAGACTCCTTGAAGATAAAGCAGAGTGGGAGAAGATGGGAAAAGCTGCTCACAAATGGGCTTGTTCACAGACTGCTCAGGCGTCCGCTCTTAAGCTACTTGAGATTTACCTTGCCGCTGGTGCGCATGAGTCAGCCGCTAAAACGACCCCTACTTGACTTACCCCGAAAACCAGCCTAAGCATTCAGAATATCGTACAATAAGGTTTCTTCTTTTTCTAATATGTCTGGTCTGTAGACCTCTCCAGCCCAAGCTTCTGGGGCGATCTCCTCAACGGCAACTGACATAAATTTCTCTTCACATTTGGCGATGCTAGCAACGCATCCTGTAATTGCTGCAGCGAGTCTTTGCTTCTGCTCAGTTGTTCTTCCTCGGTACATTTTTATCAAGGCATGAGGCATAGATCCTCGCCGTTTATTTAGTATGTTTGACCAATAGTATGATATGGGGAGAAGAAGCAACAGTTTAAATAGGCCGAGGTGTCATTCCGGAAATTCGTCTGGTACAACTTTATTCCTACCCTGCCGAAATCTCTAATGCTTTTACTCATTGGTTATTATTCTGGAGAAAGTTATGTCAGAATTAATACATACTCGACTACGCGGCGATCGGAGCAGTTATTGCAGCCGTCATATTAATTGTGATTTTTTGTATAATGAGAAATGTTAATAAAAGTATGCGGATAAAAATACTAATTAAAATGATGGAATCATGAAAATACTTATTGCAGCTGATAGCTATTACCCGTCCGTCGACGGGGCGGCTTATTTCGCATATCGGCTTGCCACCATCCTGACAAAAAGAGGCTACAATGTCTTTGTCATGTGCCCGTCCCGCTCGTTTAAAAACATGGTGTCAAATGATAATGGAGTTACGGTATACGGAATTCGCTCCATCCACATTCCGGTATATCCAAACTTTAGAGTTTCACCGCTCTTTATTTCCGGGGTCATCCGGGGAGTGGTTGAGGAAATTTCCCCCGATATCGTTCATATTCAACATCCTTTCCTGATCGGCAAAGTAGCAGCAAGCGCAGCAAAAAAGCTTGGCATTCCGGTTATAGGCACAAGTCACTTCTTGCCAGAAAATCTGGTGTACTATCTTCATCCACCAAAATTTGCAGAGAAGTGGGCGTACAAGTTTGCGTGGAGATACTGTATAAGAATTTTGGAACGACTTGTGGCGGTGTTAAAAAACGCCGGTTTTAGCAAAGATGTTATGCCGATCTCGAACGGCATTGACTTGGAGAGATTCAAGCCAACCAATGATGGATTGTATCTGAAGCAAATCTTCGCCGTACCAATCAATAAACCAGTGTTGTTATATGTGGGTAGATTAGACAAAGAAAAAAGAATTGACACAATTTTACGAGCATTGCCGGATATTTTGCGCGCCACTAGCGTCCATTTAGTATTAGCTGGTATAGGCAAAGAAAAGCAAAAACTTGTGGAACTAACAGAGAAACTGGGCATACAAAGGGCAGTAACATTTACCGGGTTTATTCCTGATAAAGACCTGCAGAATATCTATCGGATTGGTGATCTATTTGTGATGGCAGGTATAGCAGAGTTGCAAAGTATTGTAACGATGGAAGCAATGGCGTCTGGTTTACCTGTTGTTGCCGTGAATGAAAAGGCCTTGCCCGAATTGGTACACGATGGAGAAAATGGTTACCTTTTTTCGGATGGGGACAGTAAAATGATTGCCGAAAAAGTTATCGCAATACTTTCTAATCAACCAATGCGGGAGCAAATGTCAAAAAAAAGTTTGGAAATTATCAAAGATCACGATATCAATAAAACAATAGAAAAATATGAATCGATCTACAATGAAATCATTAATCGCTCAAAATTCCAGGGATAGCATACCAATCAGGCCTGTTACAAATTAATATTAATGTCTCTAGAATACCAGGCGTAGTGTATGATATCATGCAGTAATTTCTCATTTAAGACGCTGGTTGTCGGCCGGGTTTGTACTATCTTAAGGAGAATGAGAATTTTTAATGGGTAACAGAAACAGCCTTTTCAGAGCAAGCAAAGGGTTGTTCTGTATTCTGGTAACCATCCTGGTATTCGCCTCATTCCTGGGCATTCCAGGAAATTTGAAAAGCTACTCAGGTGAAACTGAAGAGCTATATTTCTGTATACTCCATACCAACGATATGCATTCTGCGCTCATACCCCATTCGCCGGCAGTAGACTACCAAACCGAAGAAGAAGATCCTACCATAGGAGGGTTTGCTCGTCTGGCTACTGCCGTGGACGAAATCCGAGAGAACAAAATGAGGGAAGGTGAACCAGTCCTTCTTTTTGACGCCGGTGATTTCTTGGGAGGCTCTGCTTTCGCTTGGCTAGCCCTCAATGGTTGCGCCGCAGAGCTTACCATAATGCAGAAGATGGGATACGACGCTGTAGTCATCGGCAACCATGAGTACGATTATGACCCTGACGTACTGGCGCAATACCTTTTACAGGCTGGATACCCCGAAGCCCACCAGAAAACATTGATACTGGCCTCCAACACGGAGGCGCCACTAGACCATCCGCTGGCTGCCCAGAGTCTCTATAGGAAGACCGGTATGTTTGAGTTGGAAAACGGTCTGAAAGTAGGAGTTTTTGGCCTTATGGGTAAGGAAGCCATTGAGGTGCTCGGTGAAATCGGGGACGTGCAATTCCTGGACGAGTACGAGGTGGCCCGCCAGGCGGTAGATGAGCTGAAAGAACAGGGTGCCAATGTCATCGTGGCCATAACTCACTCCGGCGTGGATGAGGACCGGGAACTGGCACGAGAGGTCCCGGGTATCGACGTAATCGTAGGCGGTCACTCTGATACTGCCCTGTATAAGCCGATCTTACAGGGCGCTACCATCATTGTCCAGGCTGGTCACCTGGGAATGTACCTGGGGCAACTGGAACTGGCGTACAACTCCAACACCGACAAGGTACGGATGCGCAACGAAGAAAACGACCACCCCTTTCTTATTCCCATTGACGACAGCTTTGCCTGCGATCCGGAAACCGATGCCTTGATCCGGGAATATACCCTCATCTTGAATGCGCACATCGATGAAATGACCGGCGGCGAATTCGACGATATCATGAGTACGGTAGCCAGGTCTGACTTTATCCTGTCTAACCAGTTGCCCCTCAGTGAAACTCCGCTCGGCAACTTCGTTGCCGACGCCATGCGCATGGTTGCCCAGGAGGTTATCGGCAAGAAGGTCGACGTAGCATGTCAGGCTAACGGTTGCATCCGGACAAGCATCTTTCCCGGCACCATGGAACACTCTGCAGGAAACATTTCCTTTTACGAGATTGTCGAAGCTACAGGCATGGGACACGGACGCGACGGCTACGCAGGTTGTCCCATTGTATCTCTCTATCTCACCGGCGAAGAAGTGCGCCGTGTGCTGGAGATAGCCATAATACTGCAGGAGGTTATGGGAGATTCTTTCTTTCCACAGTCCTCCGGCCTGCGATACAGCTACAACCCCGCCAATGCAGTGCTCTTGACCATACCTTTTGTAAACCTGCCTATTCCCACGACCCGTGCGGTTACCAGAGCGGAACTTTACACTGGTGATGGAATTCAACCTGTAAACGGTGAAGGGTATGTCCCCTTAGAGCGCGGGGACGAAAAGCTGTACCACGTGGTTACCGACGGCTACATCCTCCTCTTCTTCCCCTTGGTGACAGACGTACTGCCCCAGCTGGCGGTAGTCCCTAAAAATGCCGATGGAGAGCCGGTACCGCCGGAAAGATTTGATGAACTGATAGTGTATCAGGACGATGGGACTGAGCTCAAAGTATGGGAGGCGGTGGTAAGTTACGCCGCAGCCCAGCTGCCGGGAGTGGATGGGATACCCCGGATTCCCGATTATTATGAAGGTGTTGCCGGTCGCATCAACAAAACTTGGGCTTTCCCCTTGGTAGGGTGGCTTCTCTTAATACTGGCATTTATTGTGGCGGGAATAGTATTCCTGGTCTTCCGAAGGAGAAAGCACAAGAAGGCTGTAACATAGTATCCCCCATGACGCAGCCAGACTGTTAGGCAATATTATCTTCAACCTTAAGTCGCGGCGAATTCCAGGGACGCCATGCCAATTAGGCCTACTACAAATTAGATATTATATCGGGGCAGTTCGGGCTGTACCCTGGCCTGGGTCCTCACTGGTAAGCCCCAGATGTGGATGAAGCCGGGAGAGGCACTCTGGTCAAAGGCATCGCCCTTATCATAAGTGGCCAGGCTGTAATCGTAAAGGGAGTAGGGCGATTTTCTACCCACTACTTGGCAGTTGCCTTTGAAGAGCTTTACCCTTACGGTGCCGGTGACGTACCTCTGAGTGCTTTCCACATAAGCGGCTAAGTCCTGGCGCATGCCGGTAAACCACATTCCATTGTAGATAAGGTCGGCATACTCAGCGGCGACCCTGGCCTTGAAGCGGAGCTGTTCCTTGGACAGCACTAGATCCTCCAGGGCCTGGTGAGCTTTCAGCAGGACCACAGCAGCCGGTGCCTCGTAAACCTCTCTGGATTTTATGCCCACCAGTCTGTTTTCTACGTGGTCAATCCGGCCTATGCTATGCTTCCCAGCCAGGCTATGAACCTTATGGACAAGCGTAACAGGCTCTAACTTTCGGCCATCAAGGCTTACTGGTATTCCTTTATTAAAGCCGATCTCCAGGTAAGCCAGCCGAGCCGGTGTTTTTTCAGGGGACTTTGTCCACAGGAAGGCATCCTCGGGTGGTTCATTCCAGGCGTGTTCCAGCACACCGCATTCGATGCTCCTGCCCCATAGGTTCTGGTCAATGGAATAGGGGCTGGCTTTGGTAATAGGCACGGGGATATTGTGAGCCTGGGCATATTTAATTGTTTGCTCCCTTGTCATATTCCACGCACGAGCTGGAGCTATTACATTTAGCTCGGGGGCGAGAGCGGCTACGCTTACATCGATCCTCACCTGGTCATTGCCCTTGCCAGTGCAGCCGTGAGCGACCACTCTCGCCTTTTCTTTCTTAGCTGCTTCCACCAAGAGTCGGGCGATGAGAGGACGTCCCAGGGCTGTGGCCAAGGGATACTGCCCTTCATAAACGGCATCGGCTTGAAGGGCTGGGAAAACAAACGACTTAATAAAGGTTTCTTTAGCGTCGACTACCAGCGCTTTTATGGCTCCGACTTTGAGCGCTTTTTGTCTGATAGCCTCGAGGTCGGGGACATTGCCTATATCTACGGTGAGGGTGACGACTTTCAAGTTATGTTTTTCCTCAAGCCATTTTATGGCCACGGACGTATCCAGACCGCCGCTGTAGGCTAATATTACTTTGTTTGCCATTTCATAACCTCCTCCGGAGAAGTCCTAAATTCTAATATCTAAATCCTAAACAAATTCAAATTTCAAATGTCTTAAATTCAAAACATTTGAGATTGCTTCGTTGCTTTTAGCTCCTCGCAATGACATTGTTATAGGTTGCCACGTTTTGTCATCGGGATTTTGGATTTTGGTATTGTTTAGCATTTCGGATTTCGTATATCTCCTAACGCATCCCTCAAAATGCCTATCGCCTTGTCCACCTCCTTCTCAGTAATTATAAGGGGCGGCATAAAGCGCAGAGCGTTGGGCTTCACTTTGTTAACCAATAAGCCTCTACCAATACATGCCAGTACCAATTTCTCGGCGATTTCCTGGTTAAATTCCAGGGCTATGAGGAGCCCCCGGCCTCTCACCTCGGTGATAAAATCGAACTGCTGTTTCAGGCTTTCCAGCTTGGTTAGGAAATAACTACCTACTCGCTTAACCTGTGCCGGTATGTTGTTGTCAATAATGTATTTCAAGGTGGCATAAGCGGCGGCACAAGCCAACGGGTTACCACCAAATGTAGAACCATGTTCGCCTGGAGAAAAGACGGAGACATTTTCCTTGGCTAAGAAAGCGCCGATGGGCACACCACTACCCAGTCCCTTAGCCAGAGTCATTATGTCCGGCTCGACCCCGTACTGCTCATAGGCGAAGAGCGTCCCGGTCCGACCGATGCCTGTCTGGACTTCATCCAGAATAAAGAGGATGCCCTTTTCCCGACACCAGCTTTGTACTTTTTTTAGATAATCATCGTCGGGGAGATTAACCCCTCCTTCTCCCTGGACTGGCTCCAGCACTATAGTGCAGGTTTTTTCGCTTGTTGCCCGCTTGACCGCCTCGAAATTGTTATACTCCACGTTGACAAAGCCCTCAGGCAGAGGGATGTAAGGCTCCTGGAGTTTATTTTGTCCTGTGGCGGCGGTCATAGCTAGAGTTCGCCCGTGAAAAGAGCTATAGGTGGTAATGACCTCGTAGGCACCATTAAGTCGAAGCTTTCCATACCGGCGGGCCAGTTTCATTGCTCCTTCGTTAGCTTCAGCACCGCTGTTGCAAAAGAAAACTCTATCTAAGCAGCTATGCTCAATTAGAAGCTGTGCCAGCTCTATCTGCGGGATGGTGTAAAACTGGTTGGACGCCTGGATCAGGGTCTTGGCTTGCTTTTCTAGAGCTTTAACGACCACCGGAGGGCAATGCCCCAGGCTGTTTACAGCCCAGCCGCCGACAAAGTCGAGGTATTCTTTGCCCTGGTCATCCCAGGCCAAAGCCCCTTTACCGCGAACCAGAGTTAGGGGTAGTCTAGTGATCGTTCTGAGAAATAACTTCTGTTCTAGCTCCGGCCAATTATTCTGTAACAATTGTTGTACCTCGTGATTTAGTTTGCCGAGCCTTTCCGGCGATGTCTTGGAGCAAGGCATGGGAGGCTCGGCCATCTATGATGCGCACGACCCTTGTGGTAGTAAGGGCTCGGAGGCTGGCTTCTATTTTAGGAACCATGCCCCCGGAAGCTACACCGGAGGCGAGCATATCCTTGGCTTCCGTCAGATTGAGTCTGGAGACTACCTGCTCCGAGCCATTGTGAATACCATCAACGTCGGTCAGGAATACGAGTTTTTCTGCGGCTAGCGCTGCGGCAATTTCCCCGGCCGCCGTGTCTCCGTTAACATTGAGCAGCATGACCCTGCCTTCCACCGAGCCGAAGCTTATGGGCGCGACCACTGGCATGTAGCCAGCATTCAGTAGCAGCTTCAAAGGAGTGGGATCAACGGCGACAATTTCACCGACGTAGCCCATCTCAGGGCTCTTGTTGCTTGCCCAGAGCAAGTTGCCGTCGCAACCGCTCAGCCCTACCGCTTTCCCTCCCAGAGCCTGGATAGCCACAACCAGTTCCTTGTTGACCAGACCTCCCAACGCCGCAGCCACCACCTTCAGGCTCTCGGCATCGGTGACCCTCAACCCATTTACAAAGCTGGTGGGAATGCCCAGCCGGGCCAGCCACTCGGTAGTCACCTTGGCGCCGCCGTGAATCACTACCAGGGACTTGCCCTGTTTCTGAAGCTCCACCAGATCTTCCAAGGTGGTGTCATGGTTGCCCAGGGTGCTGCCGCCAATCTTAACTACTATGATTTTTCTTTGCATTACGTAGTATACGCGCTGTTAATAGTAACATATTCCTCAGAGAGGTCGCAGCCCCAAGCGGTGGCCTGGCCGTCTCCTAAATTGAGGAGCAGTCTTATGAGCACATTATCACTTTTGCTCAAAGCCGATATCATTTCTGCTTTGTTGAAGGGGGTGGGGGAACCTTGCTTCATAACACAAACATCGTTCAAATAGACATCCAATCTATCTTCTCTCACCCTGGCTCCGCTTCGCCCTAAGGCAGCCACGATACGCCCCCAGTTAGGGTCGTTGCCATTGATGGCTGCTTTCACCAGCGGTGAACCAGCGATAGTTCGAGCCGCCTGGCGAGCCCAAACCCGGGCTTCCGCTCCTTCTATTATGACTTCGATAAGTTTTGTGGCTCCCTCGCCATCCCGAGCTATGGACTTAGCCAGATGAGTGCAAACTGCATTTAAGACTTCTTGAAAGGCGCCGCCGTTATCGAAGTCAATAGACTCGTTACCAGCTAAGCCGTTGGCTAATAAGAATACACAATCGCTGGGGCTGGTATCGCCATCAATACTTACCATGTTGAAAGAGCCGTCCACTGCTGTGTGTAATGCTGCATGCAGGAAATCAACATTCACCAGGGCATCTGTGGCGATAAAACAAAGCAAGGTAGCCATGTTGGGATGAATCATACCGGCTCCTTTAGCCACCCCACCGATGGTGAACTGAGTTCCTCTTAAATCTACCTGGACGGCCATTTCTTTGGGTCTGGTATCCGTAGTCATTATTGCCCGGCAAAAATCATGACCTCCTTTTCTGGTTGGCTTTATCTTAGGAATTCCAGCCCTGATTTTATCCATGGACAAAGGCACACCAATGACCCCGGTACTGGCGACCAGGACTTCCTCAGGAGATATACCTAGCCTGGCTGCTGCCAGATTTGCCATTTCCAGGGCGTCTGCCAGTCCGTGCTCGCCCACACAAGCATTGGCACAACCGGAATTTACCACTACAGCCTGCGCTCGCCTTCTTGCTATATGCCTCTGGGATAAAATAACTGGAGCTGATTTAATCTGGTTGGTAGTAAAAACGCCGGCCACCGTGCAGGGCACTTCGGAGCAAAGAATAGCCAAATCAAGGTCGTCTTTGCTCTTTATCCCAGCATGCACCGCCCCAGCCAGGAATCCTGAAGCTGAGGTAACACTGCCCGAGGGAATTAAGTCAAACATAAGATTCAAATATAGCAAGAATTAGGAGCAGCGTCTATTCCCAGCGACCTCACAGCTCAGGCAATCCTTTTTCTAGATTGCTTCGCGGACCAGGCTTGACCTACAGGTCAAGCCTGAAGTTACTTTCGCCTACTATCTCGCTCAATTCGCTGGCCAATTCGGGGCAGTAATGTACTGTTATGTTGGGCATCTCCAGGTTAGTCACTTCACCATCGCAGACAACAGTCAGAGAAACTCTGTCCTGCCCGGGATAACTCTGGAGGATATCCACAATTTTGTGGAGGCATTCGACGTCTTTTTCGGCGTCGCCCGACTGGTTGACATCTATCATGATATGGCGACGCTGGGGTTCTTTCAGCACTTCCTGCCTCACAGGGAGGAGCATCGCCTCTTGACAGTTTAATTGCACTTCCCCATCCCTGACCTTCACCACACCCTTGATGCTGAGAATGTTGCCCTCCTGCCATAGCCCTTGGGTGCTCTCGTAGAGCCTGGGCCAGGCAATGACCTCGATACTGGCATCAAGGTCCTCAATTGAAGCGACAACAAATGGGCGATTATCTTTGGTGTGGGCCTGGCGTACCGAGACCACCATTCCCCTAATGGTCACCATTTCATCAACCATGTCCATATTGATTTCGCCGCAGGAAATAGTGCCTGTTGAGGATGGTCCCCTGGCTAGGAAGTCCAGGGGCTGGGAGAAATAAACCCCTAACAGCTCTCTTTCCCAGATAAGCTTTTGCTTGGCGGATACCTCTTCCTCGGCTTGCTGGTAACCAACCTGGGGGATTGGTGGGCTTTGCCCCCATAGATCAAACATGCTAACCTGTCCCGATTCCTTTGCTCTTTGTTTCGTTTGAGATAGGGAGATAATTTTGTTTAGGGATTCGAGTAGCGTCTTACGGCTGCCCAGGGAGTCAAAGACACCGACTTTAATCAAGCTTTCTAATACTTTCTTATTGATGTTGCGAAGGTCGGTTCGATAGCAGAAGTCTTCTATGGACTTAAAATCGCCCTCTGAGTCCCGGCCGGACAAGATATGCTCAATTGGGGCAAAGCCGACATTTTTAATAGAAGCCAGTCCAAAGCGGATGGCGGGATTATTTTCACCATCTTTCTCAATGGCAAAGCTAGCGTGGCTCCTATTAATGTCCGGCGGGAGCACTTTGATGCCCAGCCTCCGGCATTCGGCAATCGCTGAACGTACCTTTTCCATATTATCCGAATAGGTATTGAGAAAGGCAACCATGTACTCAATCGGATAGTTTGCCTTAAGATAGGCAGTGCGGTAGGCAATGAGGCC
>SMTZ1_10004434_pt1 | contig 14111 bp, 14 predicted proteins | sample DeeMarSWOR136_30_FD_25667 | JGI IMG/M metagenome (IMG submission 25667) | reverse complement strand
CTGTCACACTTTCGTGTATTGCAAAGTTTTCGCGACTGCTGCGCCCCGTAGGGCCTGGGCCCTTGTCTCAGTGCCCATCTCCGGGCTCCCGCTCTCACGGCCCGCACCGGTAAAAGGCTTGGTGAGCCGTTGCCTCACCAACTACCTGATCGGTCGCGGCCCCATCCTTGGGCGGAGCCTACGAGCATGGCGTAAGCTTCTTTTGGGCGAAGATTCATTCCAGAGTTCTTCACCTATCAAGGATTAGCCCCAGTTTCCCGGGGGTGTCCTTGTCCCAAGGGCAGGTTAGCCACGTGTTACTGAGCTGTACGCCGCACTTGCCTTTGGCTGGCGAGCGCTTGACTAGCATGTCTTAGTCCTATCCCGATAGCAGTGGGGTCCGGCAGGATCAACCGGAGTTGTGGCTCCGTGCTGACCATGCAGGATGTTTAATTTCAGTTAGTACGTTTCCGCACATTTGCCTATGCTGGATTTGGAGGGAAAAGCATTCCATCTTAACGTCAAAGCCCAATTCAGACCTAACAGCGTCAGGTCCACATATGTGTACCCGCAATTGGAGGCCAACTCCGTCATTCCTGTAAGGCTTTACGCCGTTTCGGTTAGGGTTGAGCCGCCGCCAAGTATAACTGCGGGGATAGCTAACTGTAGCTGGATTCTATCAGAAGCAGATACAGCCGATATAAACATTTCTTTTTCGATAAAATAAACATTGCTGTGGGAAGCTACTATGCTTGAAAAACGGCAGCAGTCTTGTGGTTGCCATTACATTTTAACATTCATTTTATTTGCTAATGAGTTAATTGGGAACTTGCGAAGTGATTTTTTCTCAGTAATATCAATGCAAACCCTTTGACTAGTTCGTCACCGATTTTTTTGCTTTTGAATATGATAAAAGCTTTCCTTCTAAGTTTGAAAAAGAAATAACTGAAACTGTCTTCTCTGAAAAGCATGGTCCGGGAATTTGCTTTCTATTTTCTTAGGTCGGTTTGTCTTGTCGAAAGCAGTTTTACAAATAATTTCCGCAAATCAATTGAAGATACAATAGTTTTTGCAGAGAATCGAGGCACACGGTCTATACACGGAGTACCACTTCTTCCGCGAAGTTCTTTATCGTTCCCGCGAATTCGTTAATAACCTTTGTGCCGTAGGGTCTTAAGCCTTCAAACCGTTTATCTAGCGTGTTCTGCGGCACAAACTGCTGCAACGCGTAGGTTTTCACGCCTTTGACCAGTTCGCATATCTGGTTCATGTCTTCAGCTGTGACAAGTTCCGGAACCACTGTGGTCCTGAACTCGTACTCTACTTTGCCCATCTTAAGCATCTCGACGGAACGCAGCAGTCCATTAGTGTCCTTGGCGCCCAAAAGCTTGTACTTTCCGAGGGATGTTTTCAAGTCCAAAGCCACATAATTCACGTGGGCTAAACATTGTTCCAATACTTCAGGATAACATCCGTTAGTGTCCAACTTGACCTGAAACCCTTGCTTATTAAGCTTCTCTAAAAACTTGGGCAGCTCCTTGTGCATGCAAGGTTCTCCTCCTGTAACTACCACAGCGTCCACGTACTTCTTGCGGCTTTCCAAGATTCTAAGTGCCAATGCACCTTGCAGGAAGGGCGGTTTCGGGTCAACAGCAATGCTCCAGTTGTGGCAGAATCCGCAACGGAGATTGCAGCCTGGAGTGAAAAGTACAGAGGCTACCTTGTTCGGATAGTCGATGAGACTGACTTTCTGAAGACCGCTAAACTTCATGCTTTTTCCTCTTACGTGGCTAGCGGCGCCGTGACCATTACCGTTGATTTGTCAAACGTTCTGCGAATTACAAATTCAGCTTGTTTCCCATCGTTCCACTGATCCACTGGTCTCAGATAGCCAACCACACGTGAATAAACCTCTGATTGTGCTCCGCAGACTGGGCAAAGTTTGTGTTGACCGCTTGTATAGCCGTGAGTGGGGCAAACGCTGAAAGTAGGCGTCAAGGTGAAATAAGGCAAGCGTGAGTTTGCGGTCACTTTTTTAATGAGTTCTGCGGCTGACCTCCATGAGTGAAGTCTTTCGCCTAAGAAGATGTGGAAGACAGTGCCTCCTGTGTAGAGTGTCTGCAGGCTTTCTTGGTGCTCTAACGCTTCGAACAGATCACCTTCGTAGTCCACAGGCAATTGGGAAGAGTTCGTGTAGAACGGCTCAGCGTGTTGCGCCTGAACCAGTCTTTCGTTAGCTGCCATTATGTTTGGATATCTGCGTTTGTCAATTCGTGCAAGCCTGTATGACGTGCCTTCAGCAGGGGTCGCCTCCAAGTTGTAGATGTTACCAGTCTCCTCTTGAAAGTCTGCAAGTCGTTCACGCATAAAGCTGAGGACTTCGATGGCGAAGGCTTTTCCCTCCGGAGATGCAATGTTTACGCCTAAAAGGTTCAAGATTGTTTCGTTAATGCCGACTAAGCCTACAGTTGAGAAGTGGTTTTTCCAGTACTTATCGTAGCTCTCTTTAACATGGTGCAGATAACGTCGAGAGTATGGATACAACCCGTTCTCTGTGAACGCCTCAAGCATCTTACGCTTAATCTCCAAGCTGCTTTTGGCTGTTTCCATGATGTTCTCCAAACGTTGGAAGAACTCGTCCTCATCTTTTGACAAATAGCCAATCCGAGGCATGTTTAATGTCACAACACCTATGGAGCCTGTTAATGGATTAGCGCCGAAGAAACCGCCACCTCTTTTGCGTAGCTCGCGGTTGTCTATTCTCAATCGGCAGCACATGCTTCGCACGTCTTCAGGGTGCAGATCACTGTTCATGAAGTTTGAAAAGTAAGGTACACCGTACTTGGCTGTTACTTCAAAAATCGCTTTTGACACGGGAGAGTCCCACGTGAAATCGTTAGTGATGTTGTAAGTGGGTATCGGAAAAGTGAAAACTCTTCCTTTAGAGTCTCCTTGTTGCATAATCTCGGCGAAAGCCAAGTTAAAAATTTCCATTTCCTTATTCATATCACCATATGTTTCATCGGTGACTTTGCCGTTGAAGAGAACAGCCTCTTCTTTTATGAATTCTGGAACAGTTAAATCTAGTGTCAGGTTGGTGAAAGGAGTCTGGAAACCCACGCGAGTGGGTACGTTCATGTTGAAAAAGAACTCCTGCAGAGCTTGTTCTACTTCCCTTTGACCTAAATGGTCGTAGCGTATAAACGGCGCTAAGTAAGTGTCAAAGTTGCTAAAGGCTTGGGCGCCTGCCGCTTCGCCTTGCAGCGTATAAAAAAAGTTAACAACTTGACCCAGTGCAGTGCGAAAGTGTTTAGCAGGTTTACTCTCAATTTTGCCGGCTACACCGCCGAAGCCTGAAAGCAGTAGATCGGCTATGTCCCAGCCTACGCAGTAAGGTCCCAGCACGCCTAGGTCATGTATGTGCAGGTCGCCTGAGAAGTGCGCCTTAGCGATGTTGTTCGGGTAGATTCGTGATATCCAGTATTTAGCGATGACCGTGGAGGAAAGGTAGTTGTTTAAGCCCTGCAGTGAATAGCTCATGTTCGAGTTTTCTTTAACTCGCCAGTCATCAATTTCTAAGTACTGGTCCACTAGATCTGAGGAGCTCAAGAGCGCAGCGAGCTCTCGCATGTCCTGATGCTGCTTTCGGTATAGGATGTATGCTTTAGCTGTTTGGGCGCGGCCATTTTCTATTAACCGTTTTTCAACCAAGTCTTGGATTTCCTCAACGGTTGGGCAGCCATCTTCGCCGAATCGGCTTCGGAGTTCTGCCATAACTTCGTCGCTTATGAATTTGGCTTGCTCACGGCTTTTTCCGCCTACTGCTTTGGCGGCTTTCCAAATGGCGTTTGTTATGCGTTCTTGATCAAAGGGTTCTAATTTTCCGTCACGTTTTCTAACATACCTCATTTTTTCACCTCAAGAAGTAACCGCCTGAAATCTTCAGGCTCTTCAAACTTTTTGTAGACTGATGCAAAACGGATGTACGCTATGCGATCGAGTTCTCGCAGGTATTTCATTACTAAATCACCAATTTCTTTGGATGTAATTTCTTCTTTGCCTTTTGCCATTATTTCTTGGCGCACGAGTCCTGCTAATTCGTTGATTTGGTTCATGGTTACGGGCCTTTTTTCGCAGGCTTTCTGTAAACCACGAATTATCTTGTTGACGTCGAAGCGTTCCAGTTTGCCATCTTTCTTCCGCACCATGAGTTCTACTGTTTCCACGTACTCGTAAGTAGTGAAACGTTTTCCGCAGTTGATGCATTCTTTGCGTCTTCGCGTAGTGTTCTCTGGAGAATCACGTGTTTCCAAAGTTTTGAATTCAGCAGATCCACAGTATGGACACTTCACAAGAGCCTTCTCCAAATTTCATTTGTAGTGTATAAGGGTATAATACATACACTAACCGTAGTGTATGTTATTTAAGCACTTTGTTAAAATTCAATAAAATATGTAGTAGGCATAAGAAACTAAAATGTATAAAATCTGTACAATAGATGGAAACTAACTCATGTATCTGACCGGTTTTTTGACCGTTAAGGAGCACATATCATTATATAGGTTTATGTGTTCTATTTTGAAGTTTTTTTTTCAAAACATTAATTAGCACGCTTCGTTCACAATCGAAGAAACAGAAAAAAATTATAGGTAACTAAGACACCTTATTTATCAGATTTTATTTCCAACGCGTAATCACAATTAGAATTCTAATGGAAAAAGGGTTTTACAATTTTCTTCATGACTGTAGTTTGGTTTATTATCTCTAATACTCTAATACTTTGATGTTTTATCGACAAAATCGCCCAACGCGTCAGTGTACCAAGTATAGCTTAGAACCTCTATATTTTCTGGTGACTGACTACTTTTAGAAATAGCATAAAGCCTAGAAACAACAAGGTCAATAACACAAAAATGAGAAGTACACTCTCCATTAAATCTTCATTCAATTCTCAAATGCATAAACGCTTCTAAACTGCTACAAAAGAATTTTTGAAAATTTGACCCAAACAAGAGTCGAGGTTATTGGAAAAAGATAACATTTTAACGCAAAATAACCTATTTTTTCAGCATTGTCTTGCATTATTTTTTAATTTAGGCTTTAGACTGAAGTTCTAATCGAAATTGAAAATTAGAATAGTGTGTGCTTTTCAGGAACAAGCTAAAAGCTTTACGCAGGATTTAGATAATTGAACACTTCAAATGAAAAGGGTAAAGTATCTAATGATAGTTACTGATATTCAATTAGACTGTAGTATGGTTGGAATTGATTGGTCGTTCAAACGTGTATCAGTAAAAAAGAAGCATACCACTTTACCAAGAATCCCAAATACTCTCAGCCTAATGACCTATTAAGGTCAGCAATCGTGTGCATCGATGGAGGAAAGGATGAATAATAGCAAGAATGAAATTTTTTGCTATTTCCGTTGCTGTTCTAATAACATCTGTAATATTGATAGTGGTTTTTTCCGGAACCTCTATGTGTGTTCCAGCACGTCTTGCATGCATAGGCGACAGCATCACTGAAAATAGCGCTTATCCGGCTCAATTGCAGGACATGCTTGGTGCAAACTATTTTGTGAAAGAATTTGGCGTTACCGGGTCAACAATAATGACTGACACTTGTAAGCCGTATATTTATACGGCTGCGTTCTTTCGAGCTAGGGAATTTCTGCCCAATATTGTTATTATCATGCTTGGAACCAATGACGCTCGTGAAGACCATTATAAGTCTATTGAGAATTTTGTAGGAGACTACGAACAGCTGGTTCGCAAAGTGCAAGAGATTGAAAGTAGCCCTATAATCTTGTTAGTGAAACCGCCTCCGATTTTTGGTAATGAACTTGACCTAAGCAACTTGCATCTGTTGGAGGGTGTGATCCCAGATATTGAACGGGTGGCAACGGATTTTGATCTAAGTACAATTGATGTTTATACGCCTTTGGTTAGCCATCCTGATTGCTTCTTAGACGGTGTCCATCCTAACAATGAAGGGGCATGTATCATAGCTAGAGAAATTTGTGAGGCGATTAACCAATCAGCTTCTTCAAGATAGGTATTTTCCCCATAATGAGTACCAATCCAAACGTAATAAGGAAAGTGACGATGGTGATGAGGGGAATTCCAATGATTGGATTAATTATGGTAAGGCTTAATTTGAATCCGAAATAACCTCTTTGAAGTGATTCTAGGATGATTATATGGAACAGGAAGATAGGTAAAGTGTTACAACTAATTGCTCGGGCAACTCGGCTGAGGTGGGGGTGCTTGCTTCCTGGCCAGTCGGCTTTGAATTTACTTAAAATCATGAATAACGCGACTGAAGCTACGATAACATTTGCAGTTAAGTAGTCAAAAAAGAAGTAGTCTTGGTTTAGGGATTGGAAAAGAAAGTGCATAAACCACGTGCTAGCTACAGTCCAAACTAAGCCTAAGAGAAACATCCAATATAGAATTGAAGAGCGTGCGCGTACTTTTTGCAGGTATGTGCCTAACACAAAGTAGCCAAGCCATCCCCCGAATACGAAAATGCTAGTATTTAAAGTATAGCCAGTCAGTAGTTGAAGAATTGGCGTAACACCTACTGCTAAAAACCACAAAATTATAAGGTACCTGAGAAGGTTTTGATTCTTGTTAGCTACTATTGCACGCAAAATGGGCGTTACTAGGTAAAGGCCGGTTATGAGATAAAGAAACCAGAAATGATAATAAGGTCCCGTAAATAGTCCTATTATCACGCCCTGAATAACGTTAAGGAAAGTAACTGGCACCTGGGTCACGAAAAAACTCCATGCAAGGTAAATTGCACTCCAAAAAGCGTACGCCCAACCGATGCGGTTAGCTCGTTTTCTAAGAAATACTTTGATAGGCTCGTTAAGTTTGGAAGGCTGAAGCAATAAAGCACCACTTAGCATGACGAATATGGGAATGCATGATAGGGTCAGGAATTTGTAGATTGTGACTATCCACCAATACACGACTGATTCAAGGTGGGTTGGGTAAACCGCAGTGTAGTATTCATTGGATACGTGAAGCATTACTACCAGCAGGATTCCGACAGTGCGGATTAAGTCTACTGGAAGAGAAATGGCGTCTTCGTTTTTCTTGGTGTCAACTTCCGAGTTTGTTATTTGAACACACGCTAACCATTAGTACGGTAATCGAACGTTGTCTCAGTTCATTTATTAAATTTGTTCTGTTTTGCACATGGCAAAAGTGAGAAATAGCAATGGAAACCAGTTTTTGTTGATGTTTTATGGCGCTTTTTGAATTAAGTGTGGTAAATACTTAATAATATGACATGCGTCATATATTTTTGAGGAAATAGATTACCTTTGGAGGTACCCAAATGAAAAATAAAATCTTCCAGACATTGTTGCTGATAACAACTCTTTGTTTGTTTCTTTCTGTTTTCTTAAGAAGCAGTTCTGGCTTGGAGTTTTACGTCACTAATGTTGCTATGGAAGACAATTCAGAGTGGATTTTACAAGTAGATGGAGCAGTTAATCATCCAGTTAATCTAACCTTAACCGAACTTATCGCAATGCCAAAGGCAAACGTCTACGCCGAACTTTACTGTTACGGCAAACTTGTAACCAGCGGGCTTTGGACTGGCGTGGCAATTGAATCCGTACTTCAAAAAGCTGAATTCGAACAACAGGTAAAGTCTATAGAGTTCTATGCTGAAGATGGGTATGAAGTAACACTTTCGATTACAGACGTTCTGCAAAAAGGACTTATAGCATACGAGCTGGATGGGCAATCTTTGCCTGAGACACTGCGTTTGGTTATCCCTGGCGCAAATGGTGACCGTTGGATTGCCATGATCACACATATCTATGCAAGCATGAAAGAAGCCCCGCCCCTCCCACCCGTCTCTGCCAACATAATCCCGGAGTTGCCATCGTCGCCAGAGCAATCTCCAACGTCACAACCATCGACCACACCCACATCACCTTCCTCGCCCTCGCCCTCGCCCTCGGCATCACCTGCGCCAGATCTCTCTCCGTCACCTGTAACTCCTGAAACCAAACAGAATAGTCAGAAACCGTTTCCATTAACTTGGACGTTGGCTGCCATAGCAATCCTAGCTACTGTCAGCTCAGGTTTGATTGTTCTCTTTAAGAAACGCAATAAATAGTTTACCCTAAAAGCATTGAATCCTCTAATCAAGCAACAATGCTGAACCTGTGCGTGGTAGAAAGCGTTAACTTTCATTTTTCTCAGCAAAAGACGGGTATGAAGCTGGGCACCTTCTCTTAGCATTTGCGAAAGCTGAAACAGGCTGTCTACGTTGAGGTGACAAAGGAGATCACTGACGCATTGCTGCTGCGTTGAAATTAATGCCAAAAGGGGGTGGAAGCTTCAGTGGAATATAGGAAAACCACTTCATGTTTTCTTCTGTAAGGTATCTGAGTGAAGTCGCTTATAGGCACTCGTGCTTTTCCCGTATTTTTCGGTATACTGTTTTTATACGCGCTCTGTCTCTTCATAGAAAAAAGGAAAGTGTATTCAGATGACGCTTATTATTGACGACGCGGGTAGCGGTGACTTGCTTTTTGGAGTAGTCATAGGCATTTACCGCGAGGAAACAGGTGAGTTCAAGTATGACCTTGTCGACGTTAGGTTCTACCAAGATCTTTTCTGCGAGAAGAAGTATTTGCAAGAAGCCTCACGCGTCACAGCTCGGCTTGTGCACGCGCTTAAGGTGAAGTCTGGTGAAGAGATTCACATTTGTCAAGGCAACATTTTCGACGTAGCGGTGGATGACTTGATGAAGATTCTGGGTGAAGAACGCGTTCGCCGCGTGAGGGTGACTGGGGAAGCGCAGCGATTGGTGGAGATCGCGTATCTTGACGAGATCAGGAATTTGGGTTATGAGCCAATGGCTGAGCGGGATGAGAAGCGTGCGAAGAATTTCTTTCATATGATGCGATGGCTAAAAACACATCCTAACATGCTTCGCTACGCGAAAACTGGGTGGCCGCGGCTGAAGAGATACAGTATGTTCAAGCCTTTTCATCAGGGCGAAGTGAACGAAGCAACGTGCAGTGAGTGTGGCAGCCCATGCGAAGTACCATTTAAACCTGACCCGCATCGCCCCGTGTTTTGCCAAGTTTGCTGGAAAAAACGAAAGAGTGACAAGAATCGTAATGTGACGAATTAAAGGAATCCTTTTTATATCATGAGCTTTTATGACTTGCGACATGAATGTACTGTTTGACTTCAATTCCAGCTGGTATGTGTTATTCTTCGCCTTTCTTGGTTCGTGGCTGTTTTTGCTCATCGTTAGGCGCCGGCAACAAATAAGAAAAGAAATCAAGGAACAGGTTCTGCTGGCACTGAGCGGTCTGTTTGCGTTGGCGCTTATGGAGTTTTTCGCTGTCTCCACGAACCTTTGGAATTATACTCCAGGCAACTGGCCTGTAATCTTGTGGCCCACCTACCTTGCAGCCATCCTGTTTGGTTATCAACTTCTCCGTTCCATCGAGAGGCTACTGCACAAGCCTGCGCTTGCTTCGAAAGTTAAGCGGGAAGAAAGAAGCGCTTATGTTCGGGAACCTCGATAGCTGAGATGCATTGACGCAGGAAGGCTCAAAGTGTGTTACGGAAGTTAAAAATTAACATCTTTAGAAAAGTGAACATTAGTTTCCTGTTTGGTTTTTGCGCTTATTGAAGTAGAATAACAAAATAGTACTAAACACGATCAACAAGCTATTCCTGAGATGGTACAACAAATTTTCTGTGAAAAGGTTCTGGCTTCGCTATGGTGAAGCCTGTTGTTTTGGGGATGCCGATGTTTCCAGCATTATCCCATAAATCTCTATGTTTTGTTCTACTGTGGATAATTCCTTTAATACGGAGTTTCTAGCGATTGTGACGTCGTCTTGTCTGTCCAGAGAATAGCTTTTTCAGCCTACTCGGCAAGTTTTTTTGTTCGCAGGCGTGGGATAAAGCTTGGAACCTGACGTTTGTATTCGCGGAACGCTTCGCCGAACCGGTCCTCGTTTTCCTTGTCCTCCTCTTTCGCGAGCCGCCAGTACAGTATCGCCAACAGTGGCCAAAGTATAAGCGTGAAGATCGTCAGCCATTGTACGTTAAGTCCAAACGTGATCAGCAGGAACCCAAGGTACTGTGGATGTCGCACGTACTTGTAGATGCCTGTGGTAACTAGTTTGCCTTGGCTTTCGCGTCTCGCCTTGTGTATTTGGCGCCACCCAAAGATTATGAGCAGTGTGCCAATGCCCATAATTACCTTTGAGGCTGGGAAAACGATCGAGTTGAAGAATCGGTAGAACGTCTCTTCTCCAAACACACCCGTTAGGAGAAACTCCAGCGAAAAGATCTTGTCATATCCGAGCGTTCCAGCGAAAATATACATCGTCAACGGGAAACCGTACATCTCCGCATACAGCGCAACCAAGAATGCCACGTAGACGCTGCTTGGTAGCCGCGTCATCTTCCTCTTCAAAGGAATAAACAGAATGAAGAGAGCAAAGAAAACAACGTTTATGACGATCAGGATCCACTTGTCCCAACCGCCGTAGCTGAACCCCGTCAGAGTGGAGTAGTACAGGAAAACCGCGATGACGGCAGTCACCACGATGAAAAGTGCGAGCTCTTTAAGTTTTCCCATTCTTCATGTGTCCTTTAAGTCTTGAATGGAAGCGCTGCAATTTATCCTACTGGTTGACCAGATATAATTCTTGTGGCCGACCCGCTATTTACGTGGACCTCTATTGGAGCGAAAACGTTTTAAGCCCTCACGTTTCATGCAAGCGATAAAAGAGCTGATAGATTAATGACTCAAGTTGAAAACGTGAAGAAACTAAGAAAAAACGAGTTTTACAAATGCCCCTTGTCCCATGTTCACCCGCACCACAAGCAAGCGTTCTTTAAGAATTTCGACGTTCACTTCCGCATTTATGGCAGCAGGAAAGACCACTACGCCGTTGTGCAACTTCATGAGGAGCTTGCGTGGAACGCGAGGCGACAGGCTTATGAGAAAGGCGGTGTCAGCGAAGAGGACCTGCAGACAATTTCGCTTACGACTTGGTTTGAAGCTCTGAAAAAGCAATCGGGAAAGCCGGTTCAGGTGGTTAAAAAGTAAAAAAGAAGGTTATTGGACCGCTTCGACCGTTTGTATTTCTGGCACTTTTGCTTTGATTAGCCGTTCGACACCTTGTTTCAGTGTTAGGGCGGACATAGGGCAGCCTACGCATGCGCCTCGCAACCGGACTTTAGCCACGTTGCCTTCAACGGCTACGAGTTCTATATCTCCACCGTCGGCTTGTATCTGCGGTCTTATCTCTGTCAGCGCTTTCTGCACTTTCTCTTCGCTACTTCTCATTTCTTGGTTTCACCTGGTTTGTTTTAGTTTTTAACATTTTAGTGATGTGCGGTTTTAAAAGGGTTCCCGTTGTTTATCCGCGTTTTTTAAGTTTTGAGCCTATGTGGAGTGCGAGGCCACCCCCCCGCTATGGTGATTGTTAGATTAAGGAACATGTTTCCACGTCTTGCGAGGTCATATAGGACCCATTCTAGCGTGTTCACTGAGGTTCCTGCGTAGGGTTGTTTGGTCAAGGGTGCCTAGTCTGCGAGGGTTAGCTGAAAAATCGCTACGAGGATTTCGTAAAAAGCGGTTAGTACAATATTCTCAAGATTGCGTCTCTACGGTTATCTTTTATCTGCGGGGTGAACAGGTAGCCCACGGTCAACATGCTAAGGAACGCGGATATTAACCCCGAGGTGTAGTGCGTATACATGGTGACCCCTAAGGTTGGTCCCGCCACGAGTGCTATAGGAAAGGCTATCAGAATCTGGAGAACAGCGTAGGTGGCTATAGCGGTTATAGCATCGCCGAACTTCAACTTGTTTCCTCCAATTTTAAGAAATGTGTATCACAACGTTTTTTCATGTTCTGTTTTGCTTTTTATGAGTTGTAAAATCAAGCGTGGACCAACTTCACAATAATGCTCGGGCTGGGGAATCATTTTGGAAATGGTTCAGCTCAATTACCTAATGTGAAAAATTATTGTTCCCGCAAGCGTTGCTATTGTAATCGCTGACATCTTGTTTGGCATGCGGAAACGAAGGATAGAGCTAACCTGACTTGGCAATTTCATCTTACAAAACCTCAAAACATAGCTGCACAGGATAACCGCTATAGAAATAACAAACACAACAACTATGACCTATCTATTTTATTTAAAAAAGATATACAAATAAGAACGGAATGGAATATAACTAACCCGACAAATTCGTCTAACTTAAAAGCTTACAAACATATAACATCAACCGGGTTAATACTTGACACGGGAGTTCATATTATATTCACGTTCCGGAAGAACCTCCCCGGACTTCCATAACCTCCACGACGCAGGTCGCCTTGACATCGTTCACGAATGCATAGTCGCCAGCCTTTTCCTTTCCCACAGCTTACGAAACAACGTCATCTTCCATGCTATCTTAAATGGACCACCAGATCCGCCACTTCATGTTAAAATCAACGGTGCCAAACTTTACGATGTACGTACAGACCTGATTACTTGGCAGCATATTCTCCAAAAGATAGTTTCTGGCAAAACACACCAGGGAATAATCACAAGCAAAAAAAGCTTCCAAGCGCTTTTAAAGGGAAAAGCCAAAAGCCACAGCATTTTTGTCCTGGAAGAAGGCGGAAAAAACGTGGCAGAAATATGGTTGCCTGAGAATGCTGTGTTCGTTCTAGGCGATCACGTGGGCTTACCCAAAAAAACAGAAATTTTTGCGCTCAGGTATGGCGAAAAAATAAGCTTGGGAAAACAGCCTTATCTTGCTGCTTCGTGCATAACTATATTGAACTATTTGATGGACTGCCAAGTCAAATCATGCTTTTAAAGTGCTCCCAACCCCGAGCCTCAACCTCGTTTTTCTTTCCATCCACATCAAAAAGAATCTGCTTGTCTCGCGTGACCTTGCCAATAGGCAACAAGCGCCTGCCAGCTGTTTCCACCGCAGTTTCAGCATTAGCCCAATGCCTAGGCTTTACGGTCACCACAAGCTCGTACTCTTCTCCGCCGTAAAGAGCTAGCTCTAAGGGATTAAGTCTGTTAAATTCGGCAAAACATCGAACTTCATCAGCAACGGGTATGCTATTAATTACAAAACCCACATTGCTCATTCGCGCAATCTCATGCAGACTCCATGCTAGTCCGTCGCTTGAGTCAATCGATGCTGAGACCGCACCTGAACGGCAAAGTGCCAATCCTTCTTGCAACCTGGCTTTTGGCATGCAGACTGAGCGTAAAAGCACTTCACGCAACTCCTTTGAAGCAGCATAGCCGTCTAAGAGCAGCTTCAAACCCGCAGCGGTTTTGCCGAAGAACCCTGTGACAGCCACGATGTCCCCTGGCTTAGAGCCACTGCGCAGCATAAGCATTTTGCGTTTTGCGGTTCCAAAAAGCGATATCCCTATGGTCAGGTCCGACGCTTCATTGGTGTCGCCTCCGATCACGTAGGCGCCGTACTCGCGTGCGCCAGCATTTAAACCTCGGGCAATCTCGTCCACTTGTTCTCGCATAAAATGTCTTGGTAGCCCAAGCGATACAAGTACTGCTACGGGTTCTACGCCTTTGGCTGCGAAATCGCTTATGTTCATAACTACGGCTTTACGTGCGGCTTGCCAAAGGCTCATATCTCTGGGCACATCCGTCTTACCTACAAGCATGTCGGTTTTTAAAACGGCAACCAGTCCTCTACCTATTTTCACTGCGGAAACGTCGTCCCCGAAAGACACAGGTGAACTGGGCATTGCAGTTAATCGGCTTTGAATAAGCTCAATTATCTTGCGTTCGCCTAGGTTCTCGCTTGAGCTGCTCCGGTTGCTTTTGCGAGCTTCAGCTTTCTTCAATTACCTTTGCCTCCACCAAAAAAAGACATTTTACATCACAACGCAATTTTAGTTTAAGACGATGGAACCTATTAAAATTGACGCTGAAGGCAACGAACGTTCCGAACATTTAAAAATGTGCGCACAAAAATGAATTAGTCGATGATGTCTGAGTGCCTCGGTAGCTCAGCTCGGCAGAGCGGCTGCCTCGTAAGCAGCAGGCCGCGGGATCAAAGCCCGCCCGAGGCTTCTTTTGCTGATTT
>SMTZ1_10014834_pt1 | contig 14112 bp, 12 predicted proteins | sample DeeMarSWOR136_30_FD_25667 | JGI IMG/M metagenome (IMG submission 25667) | reverse complement strand
AGTCCATCTCAGTTTCAGGGTTGTGTGATATCAGACAACGCCTCAATTTTTAAATCGTTTTCAATCATGATTAACTACTTAAGGGATTTAATAGAGGGTTGCAATGAGATGGAGGATGTGAATCCAGCAAGAAAAATCATCGAGGAGTTCGAATATAAGCAGATGTTGGTGATCCGAACGGATTTGAAGATGAGCCGTGGAAAACTTGCTGTCCAGGTAGCCCACGCCGCTGTTTCTTCAGCCGAAGAGGCAAGGAAACATTCACCTACCTCATGGCGAAAGTGGCTCTGGGAGGGACAAAAGAAAGTCGCTGTGAAAGTCCCGAGTGAAGCCGATCTGGTCGCCCTTTATGAGAAAGCGAAACGCGCTGGATTACCAACCTATTTAGTTCGCGACCGAGGTCTCACAGAGTTACCCCCAGGAACAACTACGGCCCTAGGAATAGGTCCCGCCCCAACAAAGAACGTGGATAAGATAACAAGCGAGTTACAATTACTTTGATTTGACCGGTGGATTATGTGCGTGCCCAAGAATATGAAGCCCACATTGGAATGAATGTGTACACAACTTTAGCACCGGGTATTGGTGGACGCCTCAGAAAAACACCTGAGGATTTTGTCGTCCAAGAAATCGGGCTAGATGGTTCAATTGCCCCACTCGAGCCCTCTGACCAAGAATTCGTTGATCAACCTGGGAAGTTTACAGCTTTTTTTCTAGTGAAACGAAATCTCGATTCGATTCAAGCAATCCGTCGTCTCAGTAGGTCTATAGGCGTCAGCTACAAACGCTTCTCCTATGCGGGTATTAAGGATCGGCGAGCAGTTACCTCCCAGCGAGTATCATATCGGGGGCCCCCACATAATCTTGTTGGACGAGAAGACGCCCAGCTCTTAATCTTACATCCTCATCGAGTGTCAAGGTCTATTGTTCCGGGGGCTTTGAAAGGGAACCGATTCACAATCATTATTCGTGATATAGCTCTTCCACCCAAGGAAGTACAACAGCGTTTGGAGCAAATCCAACAAGAAATAAGTCAGGCAGGGGGCGTACTGAATTTTTTTGGCCCACAACGCTTTGGAGTAATGCGTCCCAACACTCACCTCATTGGGAAAGAAATCGTTCAAGGCAACTTCGAGGAGGCGGTCCGCACTCTCCTCGAAAACCCTGTGCCATCAATAAACGACGACGAATCGACATTAACAGACGATTTGCCACTAGGGAATTATGAGAGAGCAATTGGACATTACCTGAATAAACACCCAGGAAAATTCAAAGATAGTTTTCAAGTGTTACCAAAGGATTTGGTCAGGCTCTATGTGCATGCCTACCAATCCTTCATTTTTAACCAGGTTATTAGTGAAAGGGCCACCCGTGGAATCTCACTACAGGAGCCTATTGTCGGTGATTTCACAATGGCGCATTCGGGTGAGATACACACGGCTAGGATGGTGACAGAGAACACACGATCAAAAGCGCAGCAGGAAGTAGAAAATGGAACGCGCATCCTAGTGGTCCCGGTGATTGGCTTCGACTTAGAGCACGTTCCATTAGATGGAATTATGGGCGAAATTATCAGTTCCATTCTGAAAATCGAAAACATCACGCCATCCCATTTCCGAATCGAAGAGATGCCCGCATTTAGTTCAAGGGGAACTTTTCGACCATTATTAGTCACCCCAAGTAACCTAGAATTAGTGGTGATTGATGCGGAGGATGATACGCCAATCCAAGTAAAGTTTGACCTGCAAAAAGGGAGCTACGCATCAGTTATTCTGCGTGAGTTCATGAAGCCCGACTCACCCGCTCAGCTCTGAGTCTGGATTTAATCGAACACAATCCGGATCCTTTCATTAGTCATTTCATAGATTGCACTTTCTAACTGTGCAAGCGAGAGAGGGATTCTGTCACGTTCCCGTTCACTTATCCGCACTATCCGTTCAAAGCTGTTGTCTGGAAGCCAGATGGTGTTGACCCCAAGAATCCGGACTGGCCGAATTAGATCCCGAAGGATGTCTTGAGGATTACGACTTTCTTCCACAATTCTAACTTGGGCTTTGAGTTCTTCTTCCAACTGACGTAAAACCCGTCTACTGGAGCCAATGATGCGACGAACATCTCCTTTGGCAACAATCACGATGATGACCCCATCAATTTCTACTACTCGTTTGAAGGTGACATTTTTGATGGAGGGAAAAAGGTCTTCTAAATTGGTGAGAACTCGCGCTACCTTGACACCAATTTCAGTTATTTCACCTTCATCGATCTTTTCTTGGCAATTACCACAGATGAGTGGATAGTTTTTCAAGCAAATTTCACAGAGCGGTGATTTCACGGTTAGTCCTTCTCTTTCTTGCTGCCCCGAGGAACAGATAGATTCGTTGAGAGGCTACCGCTAGAAGGTTAAAAAACGTTCCCCTCTATTGACTCACATGCCCCCCTTGTCATATTAGTGCGATTTACTTTACACAAGAACAATCCTGAAAAGGCAATGCTCCTAATCGTCAAATACACATTCTAACAGGTGTGGACTTATTGGAATTAGTTGACAGAGTTGTACGATTAACTGAAAGGCAGCTTGAGATTTTACGAAGGCTCTATCAGGCGAGTATTCCGATGTCGGTGCAAACCGTTACCCGAACACAGTCAGAATTAGCCAAAGAGCTGAAGATTACACGACAGGCGTTGAGTAACCATTTACGCAAGCTTCGTGCCCTCAAGCTTATTCGAACAGGTCGAGGATTCATTGACTTGTCACCCGATTCTCTTCGACTATTAGGGAAATCCACTGATCAAGCACTGGTCTTTTTGAAAGTTGAACCAAAGTCACGATTCGATGTCTATGAACAATTAAAACAGCTTAATCCGATTCGTCTTCACCGTGTGACAGGATCGGTGGATATCGTGGTTGCCGTCGGCGGGGCAGAACTAGCAGAGTTTTTATCAAAAGCGGCTGACATTGATGGGGTCGTCGAGACCTCAACCCATACTGTACTCACAACCTGGACACCTGAAGCCGGTTAATGGTGAGTTTTCATGCGACTTTTTGAATATGAAGCAAAAGAGGCATTTCGCCAGGTAGGATTACCCCTTTCCCCATCGGGACTGGCAACCACAGCTGAAGAAGCCGCTAAGATCGCCAAGGAGCTTGGAGGTCCAGTTGTCATTAAAGCCCAAGTTTTAGCAGGAGGACGAGGAAAAGCGGGGGGAATCAAATTCGCAGATACCCCTGATGATGCCAAGTCAGTAGCGGAAGAACTGCTTCAGATGACGATTCATGAGCACCCAGTTCATCGTGTTCTTGTGGAACAGCGTCTCGAGATTCAACAGGAAATCTACTTGGGAATCACCATTGACCGCTCCCAACGCCGTCCGGTAGCTATCTGTAGTGCGATGGGTGGTGTGGATATTGAACAGGTCGCCGAAGCGCACCCAGAAAAAATCACTCGGTTCTGGGTTGACCCGATTTTAGGGCTGAGGGATTTTGAAGCGAGGAATATCGCAAAAAACGCAGGCTTTGAAGGCAAGGCAATGATACAGGTTGCCGACATGTTGCTTAGGCTTTGGCAAGTGTTCATCCGAAATGACGCAGAACTGACTGAAATCAATCCATTGATTGTGACAACAAAGGGCGAGTACATTGCCGCTGATGCCCGGCTGAATGTGGATGATAATTCCCTGTTCCGCCACAAAACACTGGCAGAGAGAGTCAGTTCAGGAATTTCAGAACAAACTGAACTTGAACAAATAGCACAAAAAGCGGGGATGACCTATGTCGAATTAGAGGGAAATATCGGAATCATTGGGAACGGCGCTGGGCTCGTGATGGCTACAATGGATGCCGTCAAATACTATGGTGGTGCCCCAGCCAACTTCCTTGACGTTGGAGGGGGCGCGACCGCAGAGCGTATGAGCCAGGCCCTTGGTATCGTGTTGTCGCACCCGGATGTGGAGGCGGTTTTCATAAATATCTTGGGGGGTATTACCCGATGCGATGAAATCGCCCAAGGAATCGTAGATGCCCAGCCCAAATTACCACGTAAGGTTCCAATTGTCATTCGTATGATTGGAACACGCGAAAAAGAAGGCGCCGCGATTTTAGAGGCAGCCAATATTCCCTTCTTAGATTCTATGGACACAGCAGCCAAACGTGTTGTTAACTTTGTTTCAGAGGTTGATTCAGCATGACAATTTTGATAGATAAAAAAACGAGGATTCTAGTTCAAGGCATTACTGGTCGTGAAGGCTATTTTCACACACAGGCCATGCTTGAGTACGGCTCCTCCGTAGTTGCCGGTACAACCCCAGGAAAAGGGGGACAGGAAAGCGAAGGGCTGCCAGTTTTTGATAGCGTCATAGAAGCGAAGGAGCAATTTCCGGAGCTAAACGCCTCAATAATCTTCGTTCCTGCTCGATTTGCAGCTGATGCAGCCACTGAAGCCGTTGATGCTGGTATTAAGGTCGTCACAGTTATTACCGAACACATTCCCATCCATGATGAGATGCGATTTATTGAACTAGCCCGTCGACAAGGAAGCTACGTCGTTGGACCAAATACCCCAGGGATCATTTCACCGGGTCAATGTAAACTTGGAATCATGCCTGCCCACGTCTTTACACCTGGACGGATAGGGTTAATATCGCGCAGCGGAACACTCACCTATGAGGTTGCCGCTAGCCTCACTGATGCGGGGTTTGGACAATCCACCGCAATCGGGTTGGGAGGAGATCCTATCGTTGGGATGTCGTTTGTGGATGCGCTTAAGCTCTTTGAAGAGGATAAGGAAACCGATGCCACCGTCCTTATCGGAGAAATTGGTGGAAGTGCCGAAGAAGAGGCGGCTATATACATAAAAGAAAACATCTCAAAACCGGTCATCGCCTATATCGCAGGACGCACTGCACCCAAGGGTAAACGCATGGGCCATGCGGGAGCCATTGTGAGTGGAAAAACAGGAACCGCTGATGGAAAAATTAAGACCCTTCGAAAAGCCGGTGCAATAGTCATTGATCGACCCATCGACGTGGACGAGGCGCTACAGAAAATCCTCTAATTCTCGCGATATCCTTTTAAGGCACCAAAGGAATCCGCACCCCCATTAGGTGAATACGATGCCTGTAGCTGATCCAGAAAAACGCCGAATTGCCCTGCAACATCTACTCTACGTCACCATTTGTCGCGATTGCGGAGCGAAGAATCCGTTCAAGGCAACCAAGTGCCGTCGCTGCCGCCGTAAAAATCTCCGACCTAAACGACGTGAACTTTCAAGGTAGTCGTACACCTCGTAGGGCCGGTAGTCTAGTGGTATGACGCCGCTCTCACAGGATTTTGCCAAGAATGGCTAGATGCGAGGAAACGGCGGAGGTCGCGTGTTCAATTCACGCCCGGCCCACCATTATCCAAGTGGCATGATATTGCAATCAGAAGGGCGGGAGCATCACAATGCTTTTAAGTTGTGATTCTGCCTCGTAGCCAACCCCAAAGGTGAGTTTCAATGCCTCGTGAAATTCAAAGCGAAGAGGAATTCCTCGAAATTGTTGAGCGGGCAAGTGAAGTTCGCGTCAAACGACTTCGAGACTCCGTGAAGCTGAAATTACGCACCCCCAGTTATCTTTACACTTATGTATGCGATCCAAGGACAGCTGAAAGATTACTCGCGGGAATGAAGCTGCCTGTTGTTGATGTTTAGAGCCTTTTATCTCGTTGTCCACATGTTTTAAGGGATAAAGGGCAAAACCCAGCGAATTAGGAAGCCGATGGTTATTCCAAGCAGACCTAAGGCAACAGGAATTGGGAGACCGGGCATGAGACCCCGTTTTTCTAGTAATTTTAGTGTAATCAGAAATCCAGAAATGATGCCAACTACGGCCAGAATAGTGGGAAGGAGCCCGAAATTGACAAGAGCTAGAACTGTCATCATGCCGTAGAATGCCACATCACCTAATCCTATGTCCCATTCCGCGCTTGAGACCGCTAAGACCCCTAGTTTGTCTGGATCATCTTCGGTGAGTTCTACGATTTTTCGAATGGGGCCACGTTTCACCGAATAGTAATCGTAGATAGCTAACCCAATGAGAAGCAGGACACTGGTCCATACTGGAAGCACGACGCCAAGAAATGCGCCAATGGCGGCACCGAAGATTAGTAGGCCGCCATTCTTCATTCGATTGTCTGCATCGACGGTAAAGAACGCTAGTGCTATGGTCATGATTAAGGCGATGAGTATCAGGGAGGCGAGGACCGGATCAACGAATTGGAATATGATAACGTACATGAAACCAAAGTAAAGTACCACAACGATGCTGATGAATCCAAAAGCGCCTATCAGCAGATATCGCAGGAATTTTTCACGACCGTACTTCAAGAGTAGAACAACCAACGTGGCGCCAACAGTGGCTAAAACGACAAAGAGGATCGCGTTGCCCACAGCAGCAAGGAATCCGAATTCGGATTCGGGGATTGGTTCAGCGTATAATCGAAATCCCGATAAGAAGACGATGATTCCGAGGAGCCCAGCTGCAATTATCGAAGTGAGTAGGTTCACCAGGATGGTGCTGCGATCCCCGGAGATAACTGGCATTTCATCGGCCATACTATATTCACCCAATGTTGGTAAGTTCGATGTGCTCCCCTGTCTCAGCAGCATGTGCATTTATGCCATTCTGTTTGTGCAAAGTCTTAGCTAGAAACTCACAGGCATCGGCTTCACCGTGAACTGTATAGAGGCGCTCAAGGTTGGGAAAGGAGCTGCCAAGTTCTAAGAGTTGAACTTGGCCAGCGTGGGAAGAAAAATCGAAGAGCTGGAATCTGGCCTTGACACGCTTTAGCCCAGACCCATCATCATAGGATCCATTTTCTAAGAGGTTCCGGCCAGGTGTTCCTGGGATTTGAAACCCGACAAGCAGAACACCATTTCGAGGATCATGCATGATTTCTCCGAGATATCTTGCTGCGTTACCTCCTTTGAGCATACCTGCAGGTGCAACAACTAAACCCGGATTCTTGGTGATGCCTTCCCGTTGCCGGCGACTGCGAACCCATTGGGCGTTGGCTAACGCACGTTTCAGGAGTTTGAAGTTTCGAAAGAATTCCGGATAGCGAAGAAAGACTTGTGCAGCATCACGGGCCATTCCGTCCATGAAAATGGGAAAATTGACTCTATACTTGGTTAAAATGCAAAGAATTTCTTGAGCCCGCGCCACCGCAAAGGCTGGAACGAGGACCGTTCCTCCACTATCGATAATTTCTTCTGCGGTATTGATGAAATGTTCTTCAATCGTTTTTCTTTCATCGTGGGCGGTTAGAGCGTAGGTGCTTTCTAAGATGAGAGTATCGGTAGTGTTTTTGGGAATACGAGCAGCTTTGAGCATTTGCGTATCGATAGTATTGATATCACCTGTATAGAGGATATCGCGACGAGGAGTTTCCACTTGAATCGCAGCACTGCCTGGGATGTGCCCAGCATCATGAAATGTTACCGTGATGTCGTTTTTTAGTTCAATTGGCTCTCGATAATTTACAATTTGAATTCGTCGAATCAATCGGTCAAGTTCTTCCTTTTCAAAGGGAAGAAAATAGTTGCTTAACCGAATCATGTCCCTAAGAAGGAGTTTGATGAGCCCACCACTGTGATCTAAATGTGCGTGACTAAGTGCAACCAACAAGTTCGCGGGTCGGCTGAGCTGGGGAAATGTTGGGTTTCCGTTAAAGGACGCTCCAAAATCACATAGAATAGAGGTGTCGTTCTCTTCAACGAGGTATGCAGAGCTGCCTATGGTTTTGCAGCCACCCAGAAAATGGAGGTCGGTCAAACTTTTACGTGTCCCCTACGCTTGTACGTGGGTTTATTGGCGGGTAATATATTGACGCCATTTAGGGAGTGGGCATAAATGTATTTCGAAGCAAAAAAGAGCTGGCTAGAATCTAGAGGTTTCTCTAATTAGAAAAGAAAATTTAAAACAACCAATCATACAGCTACATTCAACACGCGCATGTGGTGACGCTGATGGAGTATTCTGAAGAAATTCAAATTATCTTGCAAGACCCTGATGTAAACCTTAATGGAAGAATTATGGTTTCTGGGTTTCACAGCGCCCTAGGTGAAACGGGGTATATTGTGCTCCGCCACCTAACAGGTCAAAAAGAATCCCGACCAATTGGATGCATCATGAGCCCGTTGATTCCTCCGCACGTTTTCATCGGTAATGAACAACTCTTGATGCCCATTGAAATTTACGAATACGGTGACCGTTTCATTCTCTTGTTCCCACGACTTCAACCACATCGTGCTGAGTGGGCACCATTTACAGAAACTGTTGCCAACTGGTGCGTGGACATGAAATTCAAAGAAGCGGTACTTCTTGGCGGATTGGATATGCAATTCGCTGAAGGCGATGATCGCTACCGTACTGCTTATACGTCTGCCTTCCAGGAAACCGCAAAGAAATTCGAATTGCCTACACTCGAAGAGGGACGGGGTATTTACGGACCATTAGCGCTTTTACTTGCGAACTTTCAAATTCGGAATTTCCCTGCACTAGCGATATTACCTTATGCGGAACGAGGACGGCCAGATCCACGCGCGGCTAGCGTTGCCATCGAGGTGTTTAACCAGTTATATGATCTTGGCATCGATACTGACGAGTTGATGGGACCGTGAAAACGACCGTGGTGCAGGCGGAATGTTCGTTTAGTCTATAAGAGCGTTTTAGTGGACTGGAGTTCCCGGTGGTAAGTCTCGCTCAGGTTTCACTAAGACTACTTGGTAGTCGGAATCTCCCTGTTGACCGACTTCGGCTGCCAAGAGCATCCCCTCGGATTGTTCACCACGAAAGACCGCAGGTTTGAGATTCACTAACACCACGAGCTGCTTACCCACCAATGATTCGGCAGAATAGTATTGGGCTAGTCCAGTAACGATTTGACGTTGGCCCAGTTCACCGAGATCAATTTGAAGCTTCAATAGGTTCTTCGTTCCTGGGACTTGCTCAGATTTGGTCACAGTTGCGATGCGAAAATCGAGTTTCTTGAATTCATCAAAGGTTATCATGGGATATGCCTCTGCATGCGCATTGTTCCCTGCAAATAGTATTTAGCTGTGACCCCCGCATAGCTCATCCTAATCCATTTTGGATATCATGAGGAAATCGCAGACGCCTTAGGCTACGCAATTTTCTAAAGAAAGAACTAAAAGATTCAAGACAACGGTCCTAGATGAAGCAACGAGAGAGAAAACACGCTATTTGGTGAAATTGCGGTGGCACGACGTCATTGGATTAGAGTCACGTTCATCGTCGTCCTCCTCTTTCCCCTTCTAGTTAATACACCAAATCTGCCAATACCAGTAGCATTAGCCACGAATGTAAATTCACCTCAATATTCACCACCACCCCCATATGGTGGAGATCCGGTCGGGCGATACACGGGGAATGGCGCTACAACAACCGTCACAGCGACCTATAACAAAACACTTAGTACACCCACATCTTCAGACGTTTCAACGGATTTTTCCATTACTTTACCCGTTAATTGGAATATCGCGATCAACGCTTCGTTTGGCAGTCTTACTGCTAATCCAGTTGTCTTAGATATAGAAACTGCTGACTCCACAATTGATGGCAGCCATACCATTCGAGCAGCCATGAGTTTCCAGATTACGAATTCTTGTTATCTGCACAGCGTTATGGTTCGCGTTGAAGCAGGTCTATTTGATCTGCTGGATATTGTAGACGATTTGTATGTATGGATATATAATGCAACAAACGACAGCGGGCGACCTAAGCCACACATGCCTTGGTCCACAAGAGTGTTCAAAAACCTGGGAGATTCGACTGACACATTCGATGGATGGATCAATGCCACTTGGGGATCCTCAGTCCTCCTGAATTCCTCAACGACCTATAATGGCTATTATTTTGCTGTGTTAGTGCCCGAATCTGGAGCCACAGTATCGTGGCAATTTCGTACAGACGCATCGAATGGTGATAATGGATATGCATGGCGAGGCACAGGATCCTGGGGAACCGACCCTATCCCCGTTGATTATTTCCTGAATGTTTCTCTGTTGCCCATGGGAACCTCACCTAAGCCAAGTCAAGTGTCAATGCAGGTCAATGGTTCATCGGTAACTGATGCCCTTGGTAATGCAGGGTGGTGGACATCCTCTTTTATAGCTTCAAGTTCTCCGACACTGTTCAATGTCACCGCAGCTTGGCCTATTACCTTCGATTACACCTATATCGCCCTTTTCGCCCAAATTTTGGTTGGTACAACAAACTTCCAAACTGACTATCAACTTTCTCTTGCAAGCTGGAACATTACTACATCTGTGTCTTTTCCCAATGTGAACGCAGACGCCAATAGCCGCACCATCAACTTCTCCATACCAGCACATTGGATGATTCAAACCCTCCTGAACGGGACCACCGTGAAATCAATAACCGACTACAAAGACAACAGCACTAATCCTGGCTCACCAGGATACCTCTTCATCGATGAGCCCACCGGTGCAGGAAACGGTACCCTATGGCGGACGGTTTCTTCAGATCTCAATTACGTGCAAACACCTGTTATCCAACGTAGCGGACTTGATGTTACTGGTCAACAAGTCAATATCACAGACACGCTAGCCGTTTCGGCGCAAGTTTCCACATTTACCGATGGTCAAGGACGATTCAACCCCTACGATGAGCTTGGGGTTTCGCTAAACGAATGGCTGCAGACACCAGATGGAGGAGGATTCCTGAACTTCACATCCTTCATCCCATCATCTTATGCCATAACGAACGTAACCATGCGATGTGAAATCGTATGGAACAATACCTTTCATGCCGGAGTCGGACTAAGTAGTGTAGATTTGTTGTATCCAACAGTGGTGACCGGCACTCCATCAGCTTACACGAACCTCATAGGCGACATGGTCAACATTTCAGTTTACTATGAGGATACGTACAACACGGCGGGTATCCCGAACGCAGAGGTTAATGTCACCTTCAGTGGATCTACATATTCCCTCACCGATCGTGGAGCCGGTTATTATTGGTCACTCTTAGATACAGGGACCATGGGACTTGGACGGGGAGTGCACTCAGGTTCAGTGAGTGCCGACCGACAGGGCTATTCGGCCAGTTTAACCTCGGTTTCATTGACCCTCTCGTCTAAGACACAACTAGTGGCTAACTTTACATCACTGACAATTAGCTATGCGGATAGCGTCGTATTAGAAGTGAACTATTCAGTCCTAACACCGCTTGGCGAAGGTGGCATCCTTGGGGCCCAAGTCAACATTTCCGAATCTGGAATTGTCATAAGTGCTCTGACCGAGGTGGGAGGTGGTAATTATACGATCCTCCTTAGTGGTATGAGCCTTAACGTTGGTGTACACAATCTCATCGTGAACGCATCAAAGCCCGGAGAACTCTATCAAAACAACACTTTGCTTGTGATCCTAACTGTAACCGGAGAACCAACCACAATTACAGGAACGGCCCCCTCAAGCGTCGATGGTGGAACCGCATTTAACGTGTCCATAGATTATCTGTTCCTAAATGGAACTGGAATTACGGGAGCCAGTATCTCCTGTCTACTAAATGATTCACCATTCCTTGGCTTTGCGCTCTTTGATTTAGCGAATGGAACCTACAAAGCACAATTTGTGCTCAATGTGAGTGGAAGTCCAGCCACATTTAACATTAGCTTAACGGCCTCACGAGGTGGGTTCGATCCCGCCTCCTATGATGTCCTAGTTGATGTTTTGATTCGCCCCACCACGGTTTCTGTGCAAGTGCTTTCAGCTTCACCCGTCGTATACAACGCGCCGTTTCAGATTCGAGTAACATACCAGGATATGTTGCCTATAGGAATTATTGGTGCTGTGGTGGATGGGAACTGGTCAACAGTGATTTCTGTTGACAATCTTGATGGCACCTATACGGTTACCTGCCCAACCACTGGAATGGCTGCGGGCTGGTGGACCATCAGTTTCAACATTACTGTCATCAACTATGACACGCAATACTTCAGTGAAACGTTTTACCTTGTCTGGAGCACTACCCTTACTCCTCAAGGCGGGGACTTTAGCCCTGCTGACTATGAAAACGAAAACATAACTTTGGAAGTCACCTTTTGGGATTCTAGCAACAGCGTTGGGATTGCTGGGGCGACGGTTTGGACTGTTTTTCAATCTGTGACTCATAACTTCGTCTCCATGGGAGGTGGAGTCTACCAGCTAACATTGAATTTAACAGGTGTTACCCCCGCAACTTATCCGTTAATTGTGTATGCACAGCGACCGAACTATGAAAACCAATCGATAGGCTTGAACTTGGGAGTACTTGCAAAGCTCATACCTTCATTAACTGTGACCCTACCCCCTATTATAGGCACTACAATCAACCTGACTGTCTGGGTGGATTATCAGAATGGAACTATCCTGGTTTTGAACTCACAGATAGTCACTACTGACAATCTAGGTACCCGTATTGTCATTGTTCAACTTGTGCCCTACTCTGAGGAGGAGTGGGCTAGCGGGACCTTTGAGCCCTTCCTTTGGGCATCAGCAGACTTTGCCGGTACCCGTGCCCTGGCGGGATCAACAGATGTTACCTCTGAACCGATTTCACCACGGTTCAATCCCTGGCCGTGGTGGGTTTATCTTCTCGTGACTCTTCTACCTTTTATCATCATCTTCATCTTCATAGTTATAATCAGTTGGGCATACTATGCAAAGCGGGTTAAGCCACGACGGTTGGCCCAACAACAAGCCCTTGAACAAAGCGCAGGAGTCTGGGCGCAACGCATGATGGGCTTGATGAACCTACGGGCCCTCTTCGTGACCTACTCGAAAACGGGATTACCCATTTTTACGTATGATTTCGCTGGTGGCGAGATGCCCAGTACTTTGTTATCTGGATTTCTTAGTGCTGTCAATGCATTTTACAGTGAGCTCTCTGGTGAATTAGACCGTGAATCCCAGCTCCGTGACATCCACTACAAAGACCTGCATTTGAGCTTACGTGAAGGAAAGTATGTTGTCAGTGTCCTCATTCTTGATTCATCACCCAGCGAGGTGTTGACCCATTCGCTAGCAGAGTTTACCTCAAATTTTGAAGTGCGTTTTCGAAAGGATTTGGCGACCTTCGAAGGACGTATTGATGTCTTCGACGAAGCTGCTGAAATTGTTGAATCAAGTTTTCATGGCGAATTGTTGCTGGCCTACGAATGTGTGAAGGCACCTTCACGGGGATTTGCCCGGAAAATCTACGAGTTAGGTATTGAACTTGCCAATGAGGAAGGACGAATTTATCTTCCCCAGCTGTTTGTGGCTGCCATTGAAAAATATGGAGAGAAGAAGAAATTCGACATCGCCAATGCCCTTGAACAGCTTCATGAACAGGGATGTTTCGCGCCTTCAAATGCGAACAATGCTGCACAATCAGAAAAATCGAATAATTCAAGTGACCTCTCCGTATTTTTCTAAAGAATAGCACTATCTTGACTGGATCTTTTCGTGGTCTGCGTGCTCAAGAAGTTTTTTCAACAAAATGTATTAAGGTTGGTAGATGAATGGAGTTGGAACCCGTATGTTTCAGAAGCGATCCACAGCCGCAAAAGTAGCAATTCTCGATATCCAAGACGGGGATTTGATAGCCAACGATCAGGGGAACGTAGTGGGTGTTGAGACGTTTCTTGGCCCAGTGAGCCGAGTCAACATCATTGCCACTGTTGTGGACCGATATCAGGCCACACAGGACCGTCTGGATGAAGAAGGAAAGGGATTTGCAACGATTACCCTAGATGATGGAACTGGAGTAATTCGGACGAAAATGTGGGGAGAGCTAGCAGCTACACTAGCGGACATTAAGATTGGCGATTTGGTCTTAGTGGTTGGTCGGATTCGCAGTTTTCAGGATGAAACCTACATCAATGGCGAACTAATTCGACGATTAGAGGACCCAAACTGGGAAATGGTTCGACTCTTGGAACTAAGGCGGGCACGGATTACCCCCCATCAGCTACAGGGGCAGGTTAGTACCGCATCCCCGATCCCGATGATTGATGAAAGCCCCCCTAAAGCTGGGAGGCAAAAAGATTTAGAGCCGGGTGTATGGCACACG
>SMTZ1_10004433_pt1 | contig 14112 bp, 13 predicted proteins | sample DeeMarSWOR136_30_FD_25667 | JGI IMG/M metagenome (IMG submission 25667) | reverse complement strand
AGATTCTTGATTTCTTCGAGAAGCCCTGGATCGATATTGCCTCCGCTAGCAATGATTGCCACGGTTTCACCTTCGTGAAGTACAACTTGTTCTTCTAAGAGAGCCGCAATTCCAACAACACCAGCGGGTTCAAGGGTTTGCCGTTCATGATCGAGCGTCCAGCGTATCGTTTGGCGCAAACCATTTTCTTCGACGAGGACAAGCTCATCAACATATTGGAGTGCAATGTCAAGGTTAAGCTGGTCAGTATTGCCTGCTAGACCATCAGCAATAGTAGGTTCGATTGGCACATGAAATAGTCGTCGCTTTCTGTGGTTCTCGTAAAACGCCCGAGTAGCTGTTGTTTGAACGCCAATAACACGAATTTGAGGGTCGATGGTTTTTACCCATAACGAAATACCTGAAATTAATCCTCCTCCACCAACTGGTACAATAACGACATTCGCATCGGGGAGATCTTCAAGGAGCTCAACTCCAACAGTTCCTTGTCCTGCAATGACGAGTGGATCAGCATAGGCATGAACAAGGGTTAATTGATTTTGTTGAGCATACAGCACACTATAGGTTGCGGCTTCATCGTAATTGCTTCCATGCTCAAGAATGGTCGCACCATATTGCTTGCACCTTCCTATTTTCAAAGGTGACGCATTATGAGGAACCACTACTGTTGCTGGGACATGCCGTTGTTGGGCAGCATAGGCCACTGCAAGCGCATGGTTACCAGTAGAGGCTGTAATCACTCCCCGCTTTGCAGTTTCCTCAGGGAGTGAGGCAATCTTGTTGTAAGCGCCCCGAAGCTTGAATACTCCAGTGCGTTGTTGGCACTCCCACTTCACAAATACTGCAGCTCCCGCCACCTCCTCCAGATTCGGAGAAGGCGAAACGGGGGTATGTGAGATGATGCCGTCCAAACGTTTGCGGGCCTGGAGGACCATTCGTGGAGTAACGGGTAAAGAATGAGCTGTTGACGGATTCATAACACCCTGCACCTGCTGCTCATGGATACTTACTGGGCTAGATAATGATTTCTCAGTAAGAATTTTCTGCTTCCCCTCAGTTACAAGTTTTTATAAGCCTGCATTTTCGATATTGGAACTAAGAGCGTGACCTTTATGTCCCAAGATGAACTTCAACAGAAACTCCACTGTCGACGTTGTGGTAGACCACGCACCGTTAATCGAGTGAGTAAACCCAATCCCAATAACGTCAAACTCTACATGACCTGCCCAGTACACACCGCTGAAGTTGTCTATTCAATGCCGGTAAGCCGTTACGAGGAGACCATAGATCTAATCCGAGAACATGTCCTTATCTGCAAGAAATGTGGACAACCCGTTGAAATCGTTGGGCAACGAGCAGGCAATCTTTCAACAACTGTAAGCATCCAGTGCCCCGAACACGGCACTGGCGAACGAACGATTAACAACTCACTCCTTGACCCAATTCTTGCGGCAGTCCCAGTGAAACTGGCGCCTCATGAAGTAAAGGCAACGCCTGGCGCTACCGCAAAATTCTGTGCTAGCTGTGGTTCACCAGTCCCCACAGCCGAAGCCCGGTTTTGTCACCACTGTGGCGCTTCACTCGATTAGACCTTTAGTAATAGGTCCTAACGTTGGAGATATGAGCACATATTAGGTTTCTGCCGCTAGGTTTGACTTTTTCGGCGGATACACCTTTCTAGCTGAGGTGAGATACCCAGTGTGCCCAATCATCCGAGTGGCGGGTCTAGTTTTTCCCGGACGAACGAGAATTTCCCGTTCAATGAGTTCACGCGTCATGATTTCGGTAAAGTAAGAAGCATAGATCGCGTCAACTGTACGTTGAGTTTGCTCAATGGTTGGGGAAAATGATACAAGCACTCCTCCTCCATACAAGGCCTCATAAGCCAATGGCACCACGTCCCATGGCACCGCCATATCGAGCACCACAGCACCAACTTCAGTTTCGTTTATGCCTGCCAGAACGTCCTGTTGTTTGATGGTGACAATATCGTCAAGACCGATTTTCGCTATGTTTTTTTGCGCCTCCTTAGCGAAATCCTCTCGCACTTCATAAGAAATAACGCGCCCCGAGGGAGCTACATGATGACCAAGGATGGAGGTGAGTGCCCCACTTCCTGTGCCTGCTTCAACCACTACAGATCCTGGCCCAATCCCTGCAAGTAACAAAATTAACCCAGCATCCTTAGGATACACAATATTGGTTTGCCTTCCCATTTTTACAGCCTGATCCCTGGGCAGTGGTTTCAATGCAGATACGTGAACGCCAAGAGAGGTCTTGGTTAGGCTCCCAAAGGGCTGACCGATTACATCATCAAATTTGAGGATGCCCCGATGAAGATGAAAGGATTTGCCAGCTTCTACGCGGAGCAGCCAATGACGCCGGGTATCAAGATAAAAGAGCACTTGGTCACCGTCACGAATTGTAGCCAAAGTATTCACCAAGGAGCCTAGTCCATCAAACCTTTTCAGGTTTCTGTCCACCATTCAATATGCCGTAAGAAATCAAAACTGAATGAAAATGAGAGGAAACTGTTAAAGGCATTCTAGCTAATGTCAGGACAAGGAGGAAGCATTTGTGGCAACACAGCCAATTGAAACTATGACTGCTCTTAAGTGCCAATCCTGCAACGCCCCCCTTACAGTTAGCCCTGATGATGTGATTCTCGTTTGTGGGTACTGTGGTTTTACGACCACGGTTGAGGGGGAGAAAGTTGAGAATCACTTTGCCTTAGAGCCTACGCTATCTGCGGGTGAAATCCGCGATATGGTTAGTGAGTGGGTGGGTCGAGGTGGCAAAGCCCGAGTGACAGAGTCACATCTGCGATTTGTACCCTTTTGGGTGGAATCGATGCATGCGTTTACCTCGTATCAGGGGTATAAAGAGCACCGCGAAACCGAATACTACACTGACTCACAAGGGAAACGGCGTTCACGAACTAAAATCGAATATGAACCCATCCAGGGTCAATTCGACGAAAATCGTTCGGTGAATGTCCTGTGTCGACGGGGCGCTACCTTCTACAGTCTGGGCGAATTGGACAAGGCACTAAATGTGACTAAGAGGGGAATCCAACCCTTTGATTACAATGCAATCACAGCCGTGGAAGAAAAGCCCCTCTTTTTGAATAGCGAACTCACTGACGATGATGCCTACGAGATTGCCGAAACGTATATTGCCCAAGATCATCGCAGCCGCGCCGATTCCCGGGCTACAAAGATCTGGGATTGCCACAGTCGGATCAACAAGACAGGCTCATACCTGTTGCATGTTCCGCATTGGCTTGTCCGTTACCAGTTTGGTACTGAGACTTATCGTGTCGGTATTGACGGGCATACGAAGAAAATTCTGAAAGGTGAAGTTCCCATCTCTGCAAGCTATCGGGCCACTATGTTCGTGTTGAGCCTCATAGGAGTGCTCATTGGAACCATCGGCACCTACCTTGTTGCTCTACTACTCGCACCGGACTATTCGTTCTTATCCCTAGCGCTAGTCGTTATTGGACTAGCAATTGGTGTCGTGGCCACTCGGAATAGCTTCAAGATACATGCAGAAAAACGAGGGTAAATGAAGTAAAACGGTGAAAAGAAATGGCAAAGCATTGTATAAATTGCGGAGCTGGACTGAACATCCATCCAACAGATGCGATTATCACATGCAACTATTGCGGCACTTCATTCACCCCTGAGGGTACAAGAATGAAGGAGCATTTTGCATTGGGAGTGAATTACACTCAAAGTGAGGCGCTCGATACTCTCAAGGCATACCTAGTGAAAGTCCCTGGTGTCGCAGACGATTTGGCCCTACAAATCCAATTGCAGGACCTCTCAATGACCTACTACCCCTATTGGACTGTGACCGTTCAAGGGGATATCTCCTACAAGGGAATTGACCGAAAAGCCTCATTCCGAGGCCAATCTGGCGGACGCTATTCAAGTATCCATTGGGAATGGGTGGCTGAATCCGGCCACCAGGAACAGACACGACAAATCCGACTATATGCTGGACCAAAAACTCGTCCTGAAATAGTCAATTACCCGATTGCCACTCGTTCACGACGCTACTTTAATTTCGAAGAAGTCCAACAATACACTGGGAACGTGCTTTTTTCAAAGATCTCAGAAGAAGATGCACGACAACAGGCAATTGCTGCTACACGTAACATGATCTTTGCCAGGATACAGCGAGAAACGGAAAAAATCGATGATACCCGGGAAAATTTCCAGGTCACCGACCAAGCCTACATTCATGTGCCCATCTATCATGTCAAATTCTCAGTTGGTGGAAGTAAAAGCTATGAGGCAGCCCTTGATGCATCGAACGGCCGAGTAATTTACACACAGATTCCCACTACAACGGGATTCAAAATGAAGACCATAGGCATGTCCCTTATTTGGTTCCTTCTCACTATTGCAGGTGCTGTTCTGACATACTTGGGCTATTCTGAATTTCCACTCCTGGGACTCACTCCAGCATATCTTTTCTATGCAGGTCTTGGATTGACAATCATTCCGTTACTATTAGCCTTGATGACGATATTTTATGCATCACGGAAAACTGCAGCAGAACGTGCACAATAAAATCCCACCACGTAGGTGTACAACTAGTTGAGTTGTCAATGTAGTGAAGCCCATCAATGGTTGGGCGTCGATTAAGCTTCATGTGGAATTCAACTAGCCTGGCGAGATTTTATAAGGTCTCAACCCAATGCCTAGATAGCGACCATCGAGGTGATCTCCTTGGGAGATGATGATAAACCATCCATTATGGAAAAAGTCGATGATGAACGCACTCTAACACAAAAAATCATGAAATTAATTCCCGGATGGCGGGGATACCGGATCAAGGAAGAACGGCGAAACGCCGATCGAATTCTTCGTGATCAAATCGTCAACCGTCTACGAGAATCCGCAGACAAAATCCAAGATATCCGTTCTGCCATCGTGGAAAACGAAATTGAAGAGGCCTACCGAATGGTTGACTCAGTTATGAGTCGAACGGAGAAGCTCATCAGCCAAATCGAACATGCGGATTATGGATACCGTCCCTTCTTTGACGCCATCAAAATCAAAGAAGACGATTTAGAGAATATGCTCCGCTACGACAGTTGGTTTGTAGAAAATATTCAAGCCTTTGATCAGCGCTGTGACGATGTCCTGATGTTGATTGAAGATGATCCCGATGAAGCCATAGGCCATATCAAGGATCTTCGAAAAATGGTTTCGAAAATGAACCGCCAGTGGAAGGAACGAGAACAAGTCGTCATGGGCATAGAAGTCGTTTAACCAACTGGTTGTGACTTTTGCCCCTGAAGAAAGTCCTTCCCTCTTTTTCTATTTTTATTTTTACTATATCAATTGAAGGCTTCAACGATTTTGATGGATTCCGAGTGTTCGACTATCTTGGCTTTCAATCCCCTTTTCGAGGAACTGGTAGAACTGCTTTAAAGGGATTTTTAGTTGGACTTTTATTATAATCAAAATCAGTGAATTTTGATTTCCTTGACTGATTTGAATCTTAATTGGTGTTTAAAAGGAAGAAGATTTGACACTACCAACACAGCTAGATAGGTAGAACAGGATGCACCATACCACTACAATTGATGAAAACTTGGCTCGTGGACGTAGAGCCATCAAAAGGGCATCAATTGTTGTTTTAATCTTAGTCATTACATGGTTTCTCACAGCATTCCTTTCAGGAAGCCTTGGCCTTTTAGCAAAGGGAATAGACTCCATCTCAGATCTGATTGCCATTATCACAGTATTTCTTGGATTATGGCTCGCTCAACGAGATCCAGATCAAAAATATCCTTACGGGTATTTCAAGGCAGAATCATTAGCGGCCCTGATTGTTGCAGTCTTTATCTTTGTAACGGGGATAGGTGTGCTTTGGCAGGCAATCCAACGAATCTTCTTTCCAATTGAACTAAACTTCATCGATCTAGCATTAGTCGTTTCAATTGCTACAATTCCAGTCATCTTTATCATGTCATGGTATCTGAAAAAAATTGGTCGAGAAACTGGTAGTAATGCAGTATATAATAAGGGTCAAGAATTCCAAATGGATATTCTAGCCTCCGTAGCTGTCATTTTAGGATTGGTCTTTGCATTAGTTGGATTACCTTGGGTTGAATCCATTGTGGGATTTATAATTGGCCTGTTGATTCTTAGAAGCAGTTTTCAATTGGCATATGAATCAATACTCATCTTAATGGATGCCGGACAAGATCTCGAAATGATAAACGCTATTGAACAGCTAGCTTTACCTATTCTTGGCGTCCTCGGTGTTCATGCTATTAAGCTACGAAGAGCAGGACCAATTTGCTTCGGAGAAATGCACCTTGAAGTTGCTGGAAAAACAACAGTTTTGCAATCGCACCTCCTCGCTGAAGAAATCTCCACACGCGTAAAGCAGGCTTACCCAGATGTACTTAGCTTCTTGGTTCACGTTGAACCCGTGCAACCAGTCACATTCCGAGTTGCATTTCCAGTTGATCAAGCGGAGGCAACTCCGGGATCAAACCCCAGCACACATTTTGGAACTACACCTTACTTCTTGGTCATGGACATCGACAAACGGGAGATTGCTCTTTGGGAAGTCATGCCCAATCCAGCCGCAAAGGAGAGCAAACAACGTGGCAAAAACACAGCAAATCTCCTAATTGATGCCAAAGTAGAAGTTGTTTTTGCAGACAGAATGGGAGAAACACCACTAAGCCTCCTACGCAACCACCTTATTCAAGTCATTCAACAAAACTCCCGAATTAGCTGCCAAAACAACCTCGACGCTTACCTCGAAGACGAATTGCCACCACTCAAGGCTAAAGTATCAACTACACTTTCTAACTAGTTACATTATCCTTGATATTTTCAGTAGAAATCTGATTATTAGAAGTGAAGTCGTAAAGTTGAAAAGGCTGGGCACTAATGGCAACGCAGACCTTCTGTACCTTCCAAACTGGATTTCCAGAGGGAGAAAGCAACATGCCCGAAATAATCGAATGGAAAAGCATGCGAAAGAACGACATCGTCTACCGATGGCCCAATGACCTAGTGAAATGGGGCAGCCAATGCCTAGTCCGCGAAAACCAAGCCGCCGTCTTCTTCCGTGACGGCAAAGCCCTCGACGTTATGGGCGTTGGGCGCCACACCCTCACCACCGCCAATGTTCCGATTCTCACAGGAATCCTACGCCGCATCGCAGGCTTCGACAAATCCCCCTTCAACGCCGAAGTCATCTTCTTAAATATGACCAAATTCCAAGGCAAATTCGGTGGCAAAGGCCAAACACGCGACCTAGCCCCTCTCCAATTCCATGGAGAATTTTGGTTCGAGGTGGAGGATCCTCAAATCTTTGTCAACGAAGTCGTCGCCGGAGAAAACTATACCACTCAAGACGTCACCGACTTCATTCGGTCCAAATTCGTCGAACTCGCCATGGATGAACTCGCTGGCTACACCCTTCAAAACGCTATGACCCGTCTTGACGAAACCAGCATGAAAACTAAGACCATCCTCTCCGACAAGTTCGAAGAATACGGCCTCAAACTCCTCGACATGGCCTTCGCCGGAATGGACACCTCACCCGAATACCGTGAACGCCTCTTCTTCGCCGTCCAAGGCGTCTCCGGCAACCAAGTCCTCACCGCCGAAACCATGCGCCGAAGCGCTGAAGCCCTCGGTCAAGGTGGTGGCGGAGGAGCTGCAGCTGGTGCTGGCATCGTCCTCATCCCACAACTCGCTGAAATGATGCGCCAATCCCAGAAACCAGAAGAACAAGGCGTCACCCATGTCGCCTGCCCCTTCTGCGGCGCTGCAATGCCGCTTAAAGGCGGTAAACCCCCCAAGTTCTGTAGCGAATGTGGAAAACAACTTCGCCAGGAAGTCGATTCACGAGTGAAAGCCAAGAAGTTTTGCCCAGAATGCGGGGCTCCCGCTAAGGGCAAATTCTGTGCTGAATGTGGTTCTGAGATCTAAGTAGACAAGAGGGCAGATAGCCCTCTTTTTCCTTCTTTTCTCGGTGGTAGTCTTAGGGAACCTGTTCTAGTTTTTGTACGGGTTTGTCAATCGTGATTGTCTAGGAGGACAGTTGTTCTTTTCATTTTGCTTATATACGCTTGCTGACTAGATATTGAGGCTAGCAAACTGTGTGTTGTGTGGTCCTGGGTTGAAAGGGTATGCTAAATGGCTAACATTTGCCCTGTTCGGGTTTTGTTTATTGTTTTTCATATCTCCCGTTCAGGTTGGAGCTCAACCACCAGATCAGTGGGTGCCGGGGGTTGAACGTTATTTCTTTGGTCATACCTTTGCGGAACATGCTTGGACCAATGATTCGATCGTCTTTGAATCGGAGAACAACGAGTCAGTCCAGTTCATCGCGAGTTATTTAAATTACGATGAGGGTGAGGGATCGTTTCAGGCGATGCTCCTAGCTTTAGGTGTGATTGAGAATGAAAATGGCACTCAGTCGACACTACCCTACCAATTGTTCGGATTGCATTTCACCACAAAAGAGGGACGTGATATCTTTGCAGGTTCCCTGCTGGCCTTTCTGTTTGGATTCAATGACACTGATCACAATGGGATTCCCAGCGTCGGGGAAAATCGGTTTTTCATAATCCCATATGGCTATAATGAAGGAAACACTACACACCCAGTGACAGTTGAAGCGATTCCTGTTACACCGTTAGGGGATGCTCATTATCAATTTGGGATTCGATATCGGAATCTATATGGACGACTTGTTTCAGCAAATAGCGAGAATGAGTTTTTCTTGACACTCCTTCTACCTCTATTTGAAATCACCTTTAGTGAACTAACAGTTATTTATGACATCAAAGTAGATTCTGAGACTGGAGAAATTACAACCGAGACCTATTACACGATTGGTCAAGCAACCGACTTTCGGTTTCTCGGAATACCAGTACCCAACTTTCATGAGGCTTTGGATGATGTGGGGATTGGAGTGGCTCACCTGGGCATTATTTTGACAACGAGATATTATACCCGAACAGCTGGATCCTCACCCGTCAGTGGAGTGGATCAAACCATTGCCAATATTTCAACAGATGCCGCAGGACGCAATCGGGTATTCGCATTGAGCACGCGAGGTTCCTACGATGTACTCAATGAAAGTACGGAACCCTTTTCGATGATCCAGTCCGGTCTTCCTGCCTACAATTGGATTCTCACACCACAACCCATCGACCTTATACTTCTCCTGTGGCAGTTGCCCATTTCAGCTAACATCTTCAGCATCTTTGCATATGCCATGAGCTCGCATCTTCAGCAAATTTTTGACAGCCCGCTTGATGTGTATAACCATGCAGAAAATGTCTTCAATACCGCTGCTTTTTGGTATGGAGTTACATTTCCTGAATCGAATGGGTATAGGGTAGAACACGATCCCATTTACATTGCGTTTTCAAATATTGGGCAAGCTGCAGGGACTTTGGGTTTGGTTCTAATCGGAGCGGTTGTGCTAATCGCGCTTATCATTGTGGTGTTACGTGTTATTCGAGCTAATGGCCGTAAAACTCGAGCCTTAGAAGAGGGAGCATAAGATTCGGACGATATGTATAAAGGCGCAATTTCCTCAGAGAATAAAGAACGCGGCTACTCCAACACTACAGGAGAGCAGTATAAGGACTATGACAATGAAATGACCAGCTAGAGATGAAAGCGACCAATGACGGACTTGGATGAATTTCTAACGGCCATTGGCCACCCGTTACGTCGTCAAATCGTTGAAACCGTCTATCAAAACCCTGGCATTTCCTATTCCCAGATTCTGACCCGCGTTAACATTTCTAGCGGGAAACTGAATTTCCATTTACAAAAACTTGAACCCTTTCTGAGTCAGGTCAATGGAGAATACCAAATTTCAAACGAAGGGTTGAAACTTTATCGGACTTGGAAAATGCTAGAAGGGCGGCTCAGTGGAACCCAAGTCACCGGAACAGATATCCCGGGACTGTTTTTTGGTCGTAGGACCTTGGCATTTTTAATTGATGTTTTGTTGATATTGTCTTTGCTGTTTATTGCAGCTGATTTTACCTCTGCATTCACAATAGTTCCCGCTTGGTGGTTAGGCGGATTTCCTGTTCCATTGTTTTTAACTCGGATAATTGATATGTTCATAATATATCCAGATTTGACCGTAGTCCTTATTCGTGCCTTCATTTTAGCGATTTTATGGATGTATTTCACGCTCTTAGAGGGCTACCGCGGGCAATCTCTAGGTAAAATGATTCTTGGAATTCGAATCGTTGATGTCAGTGGTGCCCGTATTGCTCAACAACCTGCAGCTGTTCGTGCTCTCACAAAAGTTCTCATTTTACCCTTTGACATTCTTGTGGGATTAATTAAGTCCCGTAAAGCGGGTTTTCTCCGATTCTTTGGGCAGTACACACGTAGCTGGGTCGTTCGGAACTAACTGTCCTAGTGTTTAATGTATTTTGATGGCAGATACGTTAGTTAACCGCAGTTTTCTAGATTGAAAACTAAACTTATCAGCTTCTTTAAATTCGTCATTTGAGAGGGGAAACTAACGAGCAAACACTTGCCGAAAACGGTAAAGGTGTGCTTTAAATTGATTAAGAAAATGAAAATCCTTCCAATAGTGACTCTAGCGCTTGCTTTTGCGGTCCTTTTTGTCCCGTTGACAACTATGGCTCTGCCTCCTGAAACTTACATTCCAGGAAGCGAAGCGTTGCTCTTTGATCACACCTTCGCTGAAGCGGGAGGCTGGACCAAAGAACTCAATGTGACCGACACGGACACAGGAAATTCAGTAGAACTAATCATGCACCATGTTAACTATGAAGGGACAGGCGCATTTCAGGCAGCTTTGTTGGCACTTGGTGATGTGTACATCGCTGCAAACGATACACACTCCACTTTTCCATACCAGCTTTTTGGAATGCACTTCACGACTCCTGACGGTCATGAAATCTTCACAGGTGCTGTGTTTGCCTTCATGTTCGCTTTCAACGATACTGGGGCAGGTGATCACCACAGTAACAACGTGCGTGATGCCGATGAAGACTTCTGGTTTATTGTCCCATATGGATATGATGGAGGAAATCGTTCGGCAACTCCAAGCGTCTCAGCTATAACGATGGACGATACTACACCCGGTGAATACCGGTTTGGTGTTACTTACGAAAATCTTTATGCACGAATTGTTGATCGAGGTTCCCTTGTTGGATTCATTGCTACGTTGTTGATCCCTTTCTTCGAAGTTCAAATTAGTGAACTCACCTTTGAATACGTGGTTAAAGTTAACAGTACATCAGGTGAAATTACCGCAGAAACCTTCTACACCATTGGTCAAGTTCAAGCCTTATACGCTTTAGGTGCTTCAATGCCAATTCAAGATGTTCATGAAGCTCTTGAAAACGTGACAGTAGGTGCAGCCCATTTCATCAGTGCGTGGGGTTCAACCTATTACACTGATACTGGCTCCACTACACCTTCTCCTGCAGCAGATTGGCAGTATGCAAATATCACTACTGATGCCCTTGGACGCCAACGTGCCTTCGCGGTTGGTGTCCGTGGCACCTATGACCTACTCAACGAATCCGATGGCAACGCCGTACTAAGTTCAGATAATCCCGCTTACAGCTGGATTATGACGCCAGTACTAACCGATTTATTCCTAGTGGCCTGGCAATTTCCGTTCTCTGCTGATTTCCTAGCCCTCTGGTCATACGCTGTAGCAAGTCCTACCTTGCAAGGTCTGTATGATGGTCCACTCGACCTCTATAATCATGCCGACACCGCATTCAACAACATTGCGTTCTGGTACGCGATAACCTTCCCGAAGTTTGGCGGATACCGTGTTGTACACGATCCCGTCTATACGGCTTACTCCAACATTGGACAAGCCGCACCGCCTGGAATCCCCGGATTCCCATGGGAAGCCATCCTGATTGGCGTCGTCGTCTGCTTGGTCGCTGTCTTCCTCGTCCGCCGTCGCAAGAAAGCGTAACCCCTCTATGGAAGAAACTATCCAATTCCATCCGCTCACCCCTGTGGTTGGGCGGATCCTCCCTCCTTTTTTTAATCCCTGCTGTTAATACGCCGTTAATCGAGTGAATTAAGAAGAGAGAATTGGTTAAAAACCCAGAAAGTTAACAGTGTTAACATGCCTATCCGGGAAATCATCGAAATAGACGAAGAGAAGTGCACTGGCTGTGGCGAGTGTATTCCAAATTGCGCAGAAGGCGCATTACAAATCATCAATGGGAAAGCGAAGTTGATTCGCGATGACCTTTGCGACGGGCTCGGTGCCTGTCTAGGCCACTGCCCTGAAGAGGCGTTGAAAATCATTCACAGAGAAGCCCCCGACTTTGATGAAGAAGCCGTGGAAAACCACCTGGCTAAGAGCGCACCAGCAGAATGCGTGTCCTGTGATGTCAAGGTTAATGGATCCACCGTAGCGACTGCAACCCAGCTTAGTGGAGAGGTCGTCCCCATTGGGCAGCGGCAATGGCCGATTGCGTTACGACTGGTTTCAGTCGATGCCCCGTTTTTAAAAGATGCCGACCTGTTGGTTGTAGCCGATTGCGTACCCTTCTCCTATCCCCCGTTTTTGCAAGAATTCTTGCAAGACCGAGTACTAGTTTATGGGTGCCCAAAGTTCGATAATGCACAGTATTATGTAGAAAAACTCACCGAGATTTTTCGAAACAATTCTATCAAAAGTGTAACCATGGTGAAGATGGAAGTTCCGTGTTGTTCAGGGCTCCAACGGATTGTTGAAATCGCTTTAAACCAATCGGAGAAGAAGATTCCAGTGGAAAACATCACCATCGCGTTACGCGGAACCAAGAAGGCAAAGCACCCAGTATAAGGTTCTAGCTAGATGGCTGCAGGCGTCCAATGTCATCAACAGCATGTTGGATTTCTCCATATGGAGGCTCGATGGCAGGATTGTCTGTGATCCACTTCCATCGGATGAATCCTTCTGGACTTATGATAAAGACTGCGCGTTTCGCATAGGTGTAATCATTAAGTTTCCCCAACCCCGCTCCAACCACATCGTAGGCACGGATAACAATTCGGTTGTAATCACTGAGAATAGGGAAAGACAGGCGGTTTTGTTCAGCGAAGGCTTTGTTAGTAAATGGATTATTCACACTGATTGCTAAAATTTGAGCATTCATAGATTCAAAGTTAGCAAGGCTATCTCGAAAGTTACACAGCTCTTTGGTACAAACTGCTGTGAAAGCACCTGGGAAGAAGGCAAGAACGACAGTCTGCCCCTTGAATTCTTTGAGGGTGCGTTGTTTCAGGTCAGTATCATAGAGTTTGATGGGTGGGGCGGATTGACCGATTTGAAGTCGTGAGGACATGGTATGATTCTCCTAGTCATAATAACGGCGTGTTTTTTGTCAAAAGCCTTTGCTCTAGAGTTAACCATCGATTTCCTAAAGCCTTATAGTCATTCAATCCTGCGTTTAGAGGGAATTTGGAGGTTACTGGTATGCCACAACCGAAACTTGGCCTCATCACATCTAGCGAACTTGCCCTCTTCATGGACTATTACGAACTCACAAGCACCAAAGCTGATTTCGATCACGAAAACGACGCCGTGGTCACCCAGGAATATTTTGTGCGTTCCGTACCCTTTGGCAGCTACCTAATTGCAGCAGGGCTAGAACAGGTAATTGCCTTTGCAATGAAATTACGGTTCGAAGAGAAGGATTTAGGATGGTTAGAAGCTACATCAGGTCCAGACTTTCGAAATGGCTTCTTAGATTTCCTTATGAACTTCAAATTCAGTGGTGACATCTATGCGGTGCCCGAAGGAACAGTTGTATTCCCTAATGAACCCATCATCAATGTGACAGGCCCCACAGTTGAAGTGCAACTGCTTGAAACCTATCTGCTCAACGTAATGAACTACCAAACCTTGGTCGCGACAAAAACAGCACGGATGGTAGATATAGCGGGAGAGCGAACTGTGGTCGATTTTGGGGCTCGCCGAGCCCATGGTCGAGACGCTGCACTGTTAGCGGCCCGAGCCGCATATCTTGCAGGTGCCACTGGAACATCCCTTGTATTAGCTGGAAAAATATGGGATATTCCCTATATCGGAACCATGCCC
>SMTZ1_10004432_pt1 | contig 14113 bp, 10 predicted proteins | sample DeeMarSWOR136_30_FD_25667 | JGI IMG/M metagenome (IMG submission 25667) | reverse complement strand
GAAATTCGGACAGATGAGTGCATTTCTTAAGCTACAGATTATTTGTAATAATCTAAAGCGAGGAGGAATGCATGACAACAGAGAAAAAGTCCAAGACTTCGCCTGAATCCATCGTTAGGGAAATCAAACGCAAGACCAGGCGTAAATTCACTGCTGAGGAAAAGATCCGTATCGTTCTGCAAGGCCTTCGTGGTGAGCAGGGTATATCGGATCTCTGTCGTAAGGAAGGCATCCATCCCACCATGTATTACAAATGGAGCAAATCCTTCTTGGAGTCGGGAAAACGGCAGCTGAGCGGTGATACCCTACGCGAAGCCTCAACAAACGAGGTGAAAGAGCTCCGGGATGAGAATGATGAGTTGAAGATGCTGGTGGCAGAGCTGTTGCTTAGAACCCGGGTCCTAAAAAAAACCTTGAAGGGTTTGGAATACTCATCCGCAGATACATGAGATACACCCAGTCTGAGAAAATGGAGATCATCCGTATGGTCGAGGAGTCTCCTCTGAGCGTCAAACAGACCCTTCTGGAAATAGGTGTTTCTCGGAGTACCTTTTATGAGTGGTATAAAAGGTACCGGGAACACGGCTATGAGGGGCTGAGAAGCCATCAGCGGAGTCCTCGTCAGATCTGGAATAAGATTCCGGAATGGGAGAAGCAGCGAGTCATGGAAGTGGCCAGAGAATATCCGGAGAAATCCTCGAGAGAACTTGCCTGTTATATAACAGACAAAATGGATTATTTTATCTCTGAAAGCAGTGTCTACCGCATCCTCAAGGCCTATGATCTGGTGACATCACCTGTTTATACGGTCATATCAGCTAAAGAAAAGTTTGAACATCCCACGACTCGGATCAACCAACTCTGGCAGACTGATTTTTCCTACCTCAAAGTGATCAGTTGGGGCTGGTACTACCTTTCCACTGTGATGGATGATTATTCCCGTTATATCTTTGCCTGGAGACTGTGCCGGACCATGATGGCCGAGGATGTCAAAAAGACTCTGGACATGGCTATTGAATGGACCGGAGTCGAGCATGTCCATGTCGTTCATCGTCCCAGGCTCCTCTCTGACAATGGCTCAGCTTATGTCTCAAAAGAGCTTAGACACTATCTCGAAGCCAATGAGATCCACCACATCCCGACAAAACCCTATCATCCAATGACTCAGGGGAAAATCGAACGTTATCACCGGTCCATGAAAAACCTGATCCTTCTGGATCATTATTACTCCCCCTCAGAACTCGAAGAGAGAATCCGGGAATGGGTCGACTATTACAACAATCATCGTTATCACGAGGCCATAGACAATGTGACCCCTAGTGATAAATATTTTGGCAGGGACAAAGAGATCTTGAAAAACAGGACAAAAATCAAAAAACAAACCATCCAGGAAAGAAAGAAGATCAATAAGATGATTATGCTTCAGTCCTTGTCAAACGGAATCAATTAGGTATAGTATGAATTACGAAAACTGTAGCTTAATATGTCAGCACATAAGTCCGAAACCACCTGACGACAAACAATACGCCAAAGTGAAGAGTTGTATAAAACTTTGAAAAAATTAGGAGTGCCCACAGAATTTATCGTTTATCCTAATTCAGGCCATGTTATTGGTGTGGTTGAGTATGGTTTCGGTAATATGAGACAACTGATGCTTCAAATGAGGTCAGATTTTTACTGGTTCGAGAAATGGATCAGAGGAAAAGAAAAGGGATGGATCGACTGCAAAGAAGTGATTGAATCTTTGAAAAAAACAGGCAGGATTGAAGAACCATTATACAAAACAGCGCTAAATTAATTATTTCACGACATCAATGACTTATCCTGAAGCGAATGAGTGGATGGTGTCAGATGAGTTCTATAGATTAAAATAGGGCCTCTTGCTCTCGTAAAATTTTATCTCTGAGCTTATTTCGCAAAGAAATCTGGTGTCCATCTCGTGTCTATGGGAGAACTTGAGAGAAACTAAAACAGAAACAAAGGATGTTAAAGTTCTGCGAAAGAAATTAGTTCGATATTTTGGATTTTTATGAGGTCCAGTATTTTCGGATTTGTTAACAATCGAAGCTCAACTTCTCTGGGACAACGGTAAGGTTCATCCAAATCTTCAATGTAACCTGGATGACACATGAGCTCTGTGGTGCCCTCCGGTAATTCTCTGAGTATGTTTACCAGATTATCGAGATCGGAACCATGTTTATAAAAATGGTACTCAAAACGATCCGGCCACTCCGGCTTTTCGTGTTGTTTAAGTATTGCCTGATTGGACTCGATGTACTTTTTTAAGAAAATAAGGACTATGATGCTAATCTTCCCGCCTGCCATATTTTCCAACAAGTCTTTAAGAGTCTTGATGTCAAGAAAGGGTGACGGATTTCTGATGGGGATACCATGTTTTTTAGAAAGATCGATCAGAACTGAAAAGGCTTTAGGTAAGATATTTGCCACAAATTGGTGGTTGTCAATATGATCGGGCATTTCGCCTGTAAGCTCTTTGAATCTTTGCAGTTGGGCTGACATTTCTGCACGCAGGTGATCAGCCTTGAACGTCCATGGTCGAATATCGAAAGCGTTGGGGAAGGTTCCTTCAGATGTGACCAAGCTGGGAACTTCTCTAGCTGGAAGGATAGGCTTACCCCAGCTCAATGTGAGATGAAGGCCGAGTCCGAGCCGTGGCGCGAGAGACTTTTTCATGCGGACGGCTTCATCGGCATAGGGCATGTTGACCATGAGGGATGTTGACGTGACTATCCCCTGTTTATGGGCTTCGAGGATACCCTTATTGACTCCAGAGGAGATACCGAAGTCATCAGCATTAACGATCAACCGCTTCGCTTTAGACATGTCAAGCCAAACGATCCTCAAAAAAATTATTAACTCTGAGTATAACATAGCCCAATCCCTGTGTCTCATCGTCTCATTTTTACTGCCATCGACTTGACTTGAATATCCTATATCCAGATAGTGTCTCTCGTATTCCTTCTTCAGCCATATTAGCCATTTCCCTACTCCTCGATCGATGCTCCTACTCTAAATATATATCAGAGCATCGCTTTCTGCTTCGTTATCCATTCTAAAACTTCTATTGTAAATTCTTTAATGTGAATGTCGCTAAATGCGGACAACACTCGGCTCATCTATGTTTCGTTTAACTCAATTTCCCAAAATTTTTGAGTATGGAAAAGTACCCACAAGTTGATGACACAGACTTTTAGAATAAACAGTTGAAAGAGTTCTTTTGGGTATGATAAAAATATGTTCGTACTCCTTCAAGAAAACCAGATTGTTACGATTTATTAGCCTCTGTGGGGAAAGGAGCGTTGCTTCTGAAAAAAGACATGAAGGAGATGTTTGTTGGCTAACAAGAAAAATTTGAACAATATTAAGAAATCGAGAAAGGAGCAGATAAGATGAATTTAATGAAAAAATTGTCTTTTGTCTTTTCAATTTTTGTGCTGCTTGTTTCATTCATACTCGCACCGGCAGCGGTTAGTGGCACTCAAGAAGCTGACAGAGTATATGTCAATGGTAATATCTATACTGTCGATGAAGAATTCAGTACAGCTTCTGCCATTGCCGTGAAAGATGGCCGGTTCATCTACGTGGGTGATGATGCAGGAGTAAAGCTCTATATTGGTCCACTTACCTCTGTTTATGACCTGAAAGGCAAAACAGTCATCCCTGGTTTGCATGATGCCCATGTCCATATTCGATACGGAGAAAGAGAATTGTATCCACGAATTCCAGACATCAGGCCTGCCATCGGTGAGTGGGCCTCAGTCAAGCGAATGCAGGAAGTGATCAAACGCTGCCTAGCAACCGGGGAGGGAATGCGGCCAGGGCCCAAGCCGCGGTGGTTGGTTTTGAGTGGTTGGATGTCAGATGTTTGGGATCCGCCGGAATTCCGTAAGGAGCTGATCGATGCCGCCGCCCCTGATAATCCCGTTTTTATCAGCCGATACACGCATGGCAGCGGTGCCAACAGCAAAGCCCTAGAACTTGCCGGCATTACCCGTGACACTCCCGATCCTCCAGGTGGTCATATCAAGAAGGACAAGAATGGGGAGCCCACAGGAGAATTCGTAGAAAGGGCACCTGAAGAATTGACACGTCTCATTCCACCTTTGCCTCCCATGACCGATTATGAAATAAGTCGCAACCTCGTAGAGGGGACCCAATTGGCCGTGGCCAGTGGACTCACGACTATCCATGGTGCCAGCAGGACAGGCTATGATGAGGTTCAAAGACGGATAAAACTTTATGAGGTGGGTTTGCTCAGGATAAGGATCAACGAGATGGTTAGGGAGGATGCGGCGAGGAAACTGGGCAAACCGCTGAACCACGATAACAAATACTTAGTCCGATCAGTCAAGGCTTTTGCAGATGGTGCTCTTGGGTCGAGGGGTGCGCTTTTCCTCGAGGAGTACAGCGATTATCCGGGTTATCATGGGGAAGCGAGACAGAGTGAAGACGAGATCGCTCAATCTGCGACCGAGCTCCTGAAAATGGGATTCAATATGAGGATACACTGCATCGGTGATGCAGCAAATCGGACCGCCATCAACGCCTACGAAAGAGCACTGAAGGCAACCGGGATAGACGGTAAAAAAGCCAGGTTCGCTCTCGAGCATTGTCAGGTCCTGACTCCAGAGGACATCCCCAGACTTGCCGAGCTGGGAATTGTCGCTTCCATGCAGCCGCTGCATGCCACTGAGGATATGCACTTTGCCGAATCCAGGTTGGGGCCTGAACGTATAAAGTATGCCTATATCTGGAGTGATTTATTGGATCTTGGTGTTGTGGTTGCAACGGGGACAGATTATTCAGTATCTCCCTACAATCCCTTTTACACTCTGCATGCTGCGGTAACCAGGCAGGACCGGAACAATAATCCTCCGGGCGGCTGGATCCCTGAACAGGCCATGACAAGAGAAGAGGCTTTACGGGCTGCCACCATGGGTGGTGCCTACGTTATGTTTGCAGAAGACATCTTGGGATCCATCGAGGTAGGGAAACTTGCCGATTTTGTGGTCATTCCTGTTGATTACATGACCATCCCGGCCGAGGAAATCTGGAAGATCGAACCAGAAATGACAGTTATCGGGGGTGAGGTCGTCTACACAAAGCCAATTCAAGAGCAAAAATGACCTGAACAGCCCTTGCTGCTCAAACGCGGCGAAATTAAATGTCTTTTTACCCATGATTCATTACCAGTGGACCAACAGATCATAGGGAAATTTTGAATCTCAGGCTAAAAGATTGCTTCACACGTAGTTCTCAGCCTAAAACCGGAGGCTAGGAACAAGAAATATGACCTGGGAATGATTCGGGACTATTCGTGCGGTTATCGATATGCTATTATCGATTCAGAAAAAGGAATGAATTTGATATGAAGTGTCCAAAGTGCCAGACAGAAAACCTAGATGAGGCCCGTTTTTGCAGGACTTGTGGCAGAAACCTTCAGGTTTCTTCCCCTTCCGATATTGACACTCCGCCCTTAAAGCCTTCCTCGGAGGAACTTTCGAGGGGTACCCTTTTTGCCGGAAGATACGAGGTCATCGAAGAACTAGGAAAAGGGGGGATGGGACGAGTCTATAGAGTGCTGGATACAAAAATCGATGAAGAAGTGGCATTGAAACTCATCAGGCCTGAAGTCGCGTCTGAGAGGAAGACAATCAAGCGTTTCAGCAATGAATTGAGATTGGCCAGGCAAATTTCGCACAAACATGTCTGCCGCATGTATGACCTCAGCGAGGAGGCCGGTATACATTACATCACAATGGAATATGTCCCTGGTGAAAGTCTGAAAAGCATGATTAAAATGACAAAACAGTTCAGCGCCAGCACAGCCATTTCCATAGCCAAACAGATCTGTCAGGGATTGGCCGAAGCCAATAAATATGGTGTGGTGCACCGCGATTTGAAACCCGGCAATATCATGATCGATAGAGATGGGAATGTCCGTATAATGGACTTTGGAATAGCCCGATCCATTGAGTCCAAAGAAGTCACCGAAACAGGAATGTTAATCGGAACGCCTGAATATATGTCCCCAGAGCAGGTGAGGGGGGAAGGCGAGGACCATCGTTCGGATATCTATTCTTTGGGAATCATTCTCTACGAGATGTTGACCGGAAAACTTCCCTTCGAAGGCAAAACTCCCATAAGCATAGCGATGAAGCACCAGAGAGAAGTACCCAAGAATCCAGAAGAACTGAACCCTCAAATTCCAGACAGCCTCATCCATGTGATCCTAAAATGTATGGAAAAGAAGAAAGAGATGAGATACCAGGGTGCAGAAGAGCTCTTGACCGAACTGAACAAGATCGAAGGAAGAAAACAAATCATCTCTCCTGAGCGGATGAAAATTACATATCAAAGGTTCAGGACGCTAGTTGCCGCGCTGTTCGTAGCAGTATTGTTAGCTGGGATAAGCTATCGATTGATCTTCGATAGACAGCCAATGTCTTCTTCGGAGAGAAAAATGTTGGTTGTTCTACCTTTCAGTAATTTGGGTTCTTCAGAGGATGGGTATTTTGCCGATGGAATAACCGATGAGATCACGAATCGGTTAGCAACTTTAAACATGCTCGGTGTTATTTCTCGTACGAGCGCATTCCAGTATAGAAATACGAACAAAACAATCAAACAAATAGCCGATGAGTTGGATGTTGATTATGTGCTTGAGGGAAGTGTGCGCTGGAACCGCAGTCCAACAGGTAAGGGCAGAATTCGTGTGGCATCACAGCTCGTCAGGGTTACAGATGACATTCAAGTTTGGTCGGAAAGTTATGACCGAGTTATCGATGACATTTTTTCAGTCCAATCCGAAATCGCCGAGCAGGTTGCCCAACAGTTGGATCTCACTGTTCTGGAGCCGGAACGCAGGGCAATGAACGCCAGGCCTACTGAAAATCTAAGGGCCTATGATTATTATCTGAGAGGAAGGGAACATGAGGACAGAGGATGGGCTTATTTAGACAACCAAGAGTTCGAACTTGCTCTCGAGATGTTGGATAAGGCGACAGATTTAGATCCTGGTTTTACCCTGGCCTATGTCAGGAAGTCTTACATCCATTCTAGGATGTATTTTTTTGCAGTCGACCACACTGAGGAACGCCTAGAAAAATCATGGGCAGCTGTGACCAAAGCGCTGGAACTCCAGCCGGATTATCCTGAAGCGCTCAGGATATTGGCCTTCTACTACTATTGGGGTCTATCGGATTATAATCGGGCAGCAGAGATATTTGAATCTGTCCAAAAAATGGCTCCCAATTTTGATCCTCAGGTGCTCGGATATATTCAGAGGAGACAGGGGAGATGGGAACAGTGTTTAGAGACACTTGAGAGGGCATTCAGGATCAATCCACGTGACACGCAAATAGCATATGAATTAGGCGGAGCCTATATCAGTATGCGCAGATACGAGGAGGCCGAGGGGTGGTTCAATCGTGCGCTGGCGATCTATCCGGATCATCTCCCGGCTCAACTGGGGAAGATCGGGATCTCTGTCCTTTCAGAGGGGAATACAAAAAAGGCTCTGGCAGCTTTGGAAAAAGTTCCTCGACATCAGTTGAGAGATTATATGTGGTTCACCCTCAATATGCTGGAGCGAAACTATCCTGCGGTGCTGGATTGGATTGCTTCCCTCTCCTATGATACATATGAAGATCAACATTTCTATTTCCAGAAGGATTTGGCCTATGCCTCTGTCTACTATGCAATGAATGATCTTCAGTTGATGAAGACTCATGCTGAATCAGTGCGTATGGTGCTGGAGAAAGCAGTTGTAGAGCGGGCTGAGGATCCGAGGTTTCATGCTGCGCTGGGCTTGGCTTATGCGTACCTGGACCGTAAAGAGGAAGCGATTCAAGAAGGGAGACTTGCAGAGAAGCTTCACCCTGTTTCTAGAGATGCAGCCCAGGGACCCATCTATCTTTTAAATTTGGCCAAGATTTATACGGTGATTGGCGAACACAAGGAAGCCATAGATCAGCTCAAGTACCTCCTTTCCATCCCGCATGCTGAATATCTTTGGCAGCTTATTTCGATTCCTCAACTTCGGCTTGATCCACAGTGGGATTCATTGCGTGAGCATCCAAGGTTTGAGGCTTTGCTGGAAGAAATACCTGAGCAGGATAAAAATCCGATTTAGAAAGGATCGGAAAGCCTTTAATACGCCATATTTTTGAAGTGAATGTTGTGTTTCTTCAGCTTTTCATGAAGGGTTGTGTATTTGATTCCTAATAATTTAGCAGCTTCTCGGCGGTTTCCGTTCGCTCTGAACAACATCCTTATAATCAGCCTTCGTTCCAAATCGTCTATGAATTCTTTGAGAGAAAGGGATTCAGTGGAACAGAATCTATCAAAAACGACATTCAGCAGTGTTTCCCACATGTTTTCTCTGGATAAAGAATCGTCATCTTTGTAAGCAAACTTCTTGAGCCCTTCTTCGATTTTAAATAATTGGGACAAGACTTCCATACTCGGCTGTAAAGCATTCTCTTGCTTCATGACTCCCCCTTATATCTTTGTTGATGGGGCATAAACAAAGATTTGTCCATATTTTGAATATTTCCGATGAATGATTGTGCATGATTCATGCCAAATTAAGAAACGGCACTGATAAGAGTGAAGAAATACAGGTAGGAAACTTTGTTAATCGCAGCAACCATCAGATACTGTCCCTAGAGACTGAGAAGAGAAACAGTCTGACCTACGGATTTTTGAGAGAAAGAAATGACAAAAAAATATGTCTTAATCGGTCAAGAAGGGATGCCTGGCAAGAAAAATGTAAAAAAATTAGACAGAAAAGCTTACTAATCCTTCGAGGTTAGATAGAAAGAAAAAAAATCATCCTGGAATTCATCCAAAAGGGGGATTGTGCAGATTCCTTTGATTTTTTAAATTGTGGGTGGAGAAAAAGCCCAAGAGTATATCATTTCTAACTCTTCAGGATCAATGAAGACAGATGAGAACAGAGATGCGAAGCTTTGAGGTATATCGAGAATGAAAGAGAAAGAGAAATCAAAAGAGCAGCTCACGGATGAATTGCACAGGCTCCGCAAGAAGATAGCCGAGTTGGAAACTTTCGAAGGTGAGATAAAAAAGTCATTAGCTTGCTTAGCAGAATCTGAAGAAAAATATCGAAACATCGTGGAGATGTCTCCAAATGGGATCGTTACAGTAGACCTGAAGGGAAGGATAACTACCTGCAACAAGGCCTTTTTCGATGAGACTGGCTACTCCAGAGAGGAAATCATAGGAAAAAAATTCACCAGACTTCCCCATTTACCTAAGAGGGACATTCAGAGAAACCTGAAGATTTTTGGCTCCCTTATCAAAGGGAAGATCCCCAAGCCATTGAGGTTTGACTGGATTCAAAAGGACGGAACAGAACGAACTTCTGAAGCGTATATCAGTCTGATAAGAAAGAAGGGAAGAATATCTGGAATTCTTGCTATCGCAACGGATATAACAGAGCAAAAGAAAATTGAGGATTCACTCAGAAGCAACGAAGAGAAGTACAGTAACCTTTATCATCACTCAAACGACGCCATAATCATTCATGACGAAGAAGGAAACATCCTGGATGTGAATAAAAAAACTTTAGATTTGTTTGGATTTAGAAAATCCGAAATTTTGAAGCGAAAAGTACCAGATATCCATCCAAAGAGCGAGCTCGAGACTTCTAAAAGAGCTTTCCAGACCATAAGGAAAAATGGATTTGTCAATTTTGAGTGTCTTTTTATAAAGAAAAACAAAGAGGTTTTTCCAGCAGAGGTTTCTTCAAGCCTTTTCAAGGTTGGAAGACAGCGATTGATTCAAGGCGTAGTCCGCGATATCACAGAACGAAAAAAGGCAGAGGAGGCTCTCCGGGAAAGCGAGATGAAATACAGGGTGCTCTTCGAATTCGCCAATGATGCTGTTTTCATCATGAATCTGAACGGAGAGCAGGTGATGGTTAACAATAAAGCGGCTCAAATGCTCGGTTATACGATCAAGGAGCTCAGCAATAAATCATTCAAGGATATCATTGCCCCTCGGGAATACAAAGATGCTCAGGGCAAATTAAAGGGATTGCTGAGAGGGAAATCTTATGAACCTTATGAACGAATCGTGAAATGTAAAGATGGCAGAGAGTTTCCTGTCGAGGTCACAGCGACTCTGATCCGCGATCTGGAAGGGAAACCATTGTTCATCCAAAGCGTTGTACGGGATATCACAGAGCATAAGAAAGCTCAGGAAACGCTGAAGGAATCCAAAGAAATGTACAGAACTCTGATAGAGACCTCGCCGGATGCGGTCACAGCAACGGATCTGAAAGGAAACATCACCTACGCTTCCCAGAGGACCCTACAGTTACATGGATATAAAAGCGTTGATGAGCTGATAGGGAAGAATGCTTTTGATTTAATCGTTCCAGAAGACCATAAAAGAGCAGCGAGTAATCTCAAAAGAACCCTTGAAAAAGGAACTGTCAGAGAAATAGAATACACCCTTCTGAGAAAGGATGGGACCCGATTCATCGGAGAACTCAATGCCTCTTTGGTGAAAGATGTCAGAGGTGAACCTAAGGCATTTATCGCCATAACAAGAGATATAACAGAACGAAAAAAAGCAGAACATGTGCTGAGCGAAAGCGAGGAAAAATTTAGAAGCTTGGTAGAGAATGCGAATGACGCGATATACATCATCACTCATGAGGGCTTTCAGTATGTCAATCCTGCCTTCGAGAAGTTAACAGGTTACACTTCAAAGGAAGTTTGCAAGAAAACTTTCAATTTCTGGAGCATAATTCATCCAGATGATATCAAGATGATCAAGGAAAGAGAAGCAGCGAGAAGGGAAAGTAAAGAACTACCAAGCAGATACGAATTCAGAATTATGGCAAAGGAGGGGCAAACCAAGATCGTAGAACCTGCAACAGTCAACATAGGAGAAAAGGGAGAAACTAAAGTCATCGGTATTCTCAGAGATGTTACCGAAAGGAAGCATGCAGAGGAAAGAATCAAAGCATCGCTGGGGGAGAAAGATGTTCTTTTAAGGGAAATCCATCATCGTGTCAAGAACAATATGCAGATCATTTCCAGCCTTCTCCGCCTGCAGTCCCGTTTGGTCAAAGACAGCAAGATGGTCGAAATGTTCAAGGAAAGTCAGAACAGAATACGGTCTATGGCCCTTATTCATGAAAAATTGTATCAGACTGAAGATCTTTCGAGGATCAATTTCGCAGATTACATCCGCAGTCTTACGGTTCATCTTTTTCACACCTACAGGATCAATCCAAATATTGTGAAGATGAACACCGAAGTGGAGGAGGTTTATTTAAATATCAACAAGGCTATCCCCTGTGGCCTGGTCATTAACGAGCTGGTTTCGAATGCGCTCAAACATGCCTTTCCTAACAGCAAAAGAGGGGAAATTCATATAAAATTTTATTCCAACAGACAGAACAGAAAAAGACTCATTGTGAGTGATGATGGAATAGGACTGCCTGAAAACTTAAACATCCAGGAGCCTGAAACTCTGGGATTGCAGCTTGTGAATGATTTGGTCAAACAGGTCGAGGGAACGATAAAATTGGATAGAACTAAAGGAACGACTTTCTCGATATCTTTTTAACTTGAATCTCGACTCACGAATAATCCAGATCAGATATGCTTCTTTCTAGCGCTGCTGCTCGAAGGGATTGAATTCGGTCTTTTTGTAGCCCTCCGGCAGGTCATAAGTTCCAGCCGGGGCGCCCATATTCTCTACTGAGACAACTTCTTCCCAGTACTTTTGTTCGGCACCCATCATGCTCATCGAGAAATCAGTCCGAACAGGATACCCCTCTATCTTTTTGAATTCCTCGACCATGTCTTGGAACATAGGATTCAAGGAAAGTGTTTCGGCATAGAATTTTTTATACAGATCCTCGTCGATCCCTAAATCTTTCGAAGCCCAGAAGTCCATTTTGATGGGCATACTCATTCCCATCATAGAGACTGACATTTCGACCAGATATTTTTTGCACTTCCAGTTGTTGATGGTTTTAGTTTCTCCTGTATCTGTAACTGATGAAGACACCTCAATTTGATCGAGCATTTGCTTGGCTTCTGGTGGAAGCACAGTTTCCATGTCCAAAGGAAGACCTATTTCAGAATAGGTTTTCTTGCTGTGGTCTATCCAGTAGATTTTATTTAGGTCATATCTTACCAATGTCGTTGTTTCGCCTTCATCTCTTCTCATCATATTCTTTACCAGCCAGGTTGTTACTTCTTCATCTTTTGCTGGTTGTGACTGGCCCATCATACTGAAGGCGTCGGTGTGCCTTTTTGCTTTGATCACTTGATCCGCTTGGGCAGGGGCAGGAGTGAATACAAATGATAATACAAGCAGTAGGATTAAACTCACGAAGATCGAGCTCTTTTTCATATAAGTTCCTCCTTAATAGAGCTATGGTTAATGTAGCCTATTTTATTATGAAAAGCAATTCATTTATGCCCATCGTTAGCATCTCCGAAACCGTAATAAAGCAACCGTCAGGGAAGCTGAAACGTCAGCCCGCTGGTTTTCCCCAGCGAGGAAAACCAGATTATTCCTCGGCTCGCTCCCCCTACCTGCCAGTAAAGCTTGCTTTTCATGCCCGCTCGCCTCCGGATGGCTTCCTCTTCAGCCTCCCCGACTGATTCAAAATCAACACGGTTTTGGAGATGCTTTCATGCTCATCATGAAGATCGAAGGTCCAAGTCAATCAAATAGATTTTTTCCGGTGTGAGAACCAGAGATTAGAGACAAATACCAACATCACAATCCCAACAGCAATGGCCCACATGGCTGAATTGTTTAATGGGAAATAGGTTGCGGCACTTACAGGACTTTTATAGAAAGACGTTTTATCAATCTCAGACTCTATTCTTTTGAGTCTCTTTTGCGGCCATTTATAAGGAGACTTCTCCAGAGTCCGGCCAAAATATTTTTCTAGTATGAGATTCTCTTTGTAGGCGATGAGCAGATTTTCTATCCTATTTTTTTGGATCTCATCCTTCATGGACATAGAAAATTTTCGGTTTCTCCGGAATATATGTACCCTCATTTCATGAAGGAATGGAATGGCATACATGGGAAACATATTTAAGAAATCGTTATATTTTTTTTGGGACCATTCTTCGAGAATGAGGCCATATTCTTCGGCCTTTTCTGCATCGATTCTATCTAATTCCTCGTAAGTGAGGCAAGAATAAAAAATCCCAATCTCAGGATCTCTATGTTTATAGATATCTTGAGCCATGGGTTCCTCTTTCCTGAGAAAGGAGAGAAAAGGGAAGGACTCGGTGTAAATTTTAACTCGTGCTGGAGTATTGGAAAAACTGAGAGCAAGTAAAATGATGATTGTGACAACAAAGTAAGAGAGCGTCCGGATAGATTTTGGTTGTGCTCGAGATGCAGGAAGTTTTGGTCGTATCCCTTTCCAGATTGCAATCTGGCACAGACCACAGGAGAGAGCGTTTAGGCCAATATCACGCATATCCCATATTCGGCGCGGCATCATCCATTGAAAGGCCTCATCGAAAATGCCGACAAGTCCTCCAATGAGAAAGGCCGTCAAATAGACGCTCTTGTCATCGATATGATACCGAAGAGCTCGAAACAGAAAAAGCCCAAGCAATCCGTATTCTAAGAAATGAACGGCTTCTTCAGGACGTTTCCAGAGCTTGAGAGTGAAGAATATGTATATACATGCAATGACTGTAAGCCAGAGATAATTTGGAAAAGCTCTAATTTTGAGCCTAAACCAGAGAAGATAGAAAACGATTAGAAATGCGATGCATACAACGAATATCACAGAATATCCAAAGAAAGCTGCACTCAAGCGCTCTTCGACAAAATTGCGGACCGACCTTGCTATGGGGACGATGAGAAAAATGGAAAGGATGCAAAGTGCAACCCATAGCCAGGAGAAGAACACCTTTTTTCGGAATGGCGACATTTTTATTTGATTTTATTTATCTTTTGACATTTGAATATATTTTTTTTTATAATATAATCAAACTGCTGGCTGGAGAGGAATCCTCCTTAGCCCCGCTTCCTTTTCTAAACCTTGGCGCCTCGACAGCCAGCATTTCGT
>SMTZ1_10026082_pt1 | contig 14120 bp, 12 predicted proteins | sample DeeMarSWOR136_30_FD_25667 | JGI IMG/M metagenome (IMG submission 25667) | reverse complement strand
AGACGAAATGACTTTCATAAAAGAAACAAAAGAAAGGAGAGTGTAATAACTCATTTTATTTATTGACAAATACAGCGCTTTCATACATGCGAACAGAGCGTGACAATCTCATGTGATGAAATTGTCATTGCGATGAGTGGTGCGAAGAAGCAATCTCATAAAAATGAATTTTTCATTATTTTCTTACGAGGTTGCCACGCTGCGCTCGCAATGACACATTGTAACATTTCAGGTGAACGAGGTTGCCACGCTGTGCTCGCAATGACACATTGTAACATTTCAGGTGACTGAGCTTGCCGCGCTGCGCTCGCAATGACACATTGTCACGAATCGCAGGTGTTGATGGGTTTGACAGTTACCGCTATTCCTTCATGGACCTCCTGATAGGTTCGGAAGTAATTATCGGCTCACCTTGAGGTTGATTCTTTTTGTGGCAGTCCCGCCGTGCTGGGATTTGATTTGAAATTCCACCCAGCCCTGGGTTCCGCCCATCTTGACCAGAGTACAGAACCGCAAGGTTTCCTTTCCTTTGAGCCTGAATTCAGCAGATTTCCCGGGGATAGATTCAGAGGGAGCTGGCTTGTTCAACGGATCGATGATGGTCGATCCTTCGGGAATCTCCACAACTGAAATGTTAGTGGATGTGTTGATTGTTATTGTGTCTTTCACTGCCCTATTCAGCTGTATAGAGCGGTCGGATGAAGTGGGGAAGACACGGTCATTCTTGACCGAGACCTCGACCCAATACAACTCATCCGTTGCCGGAGTGACAGTGACTTCCTCGATTTCCACCTTGGGAAACTGACTGGCACAATACATCACGAACTGGGCATTCTTCAGTGCTTCCATCTCTATGTAGCGGGCAGGGGGAGTCCTCACCGTGTGTTTCTTGCGTGTGCCGCCGATCCATATCTCTCCCAGGTCAGGATGCTTGACTTTATGCGGCATGACCCAGCCTTCTCCGGTCAGCTCAGTGTCGATCCACTTCAAATATTCATCGTCGGTCACTCGACCGTCGCCATCCTCATCGGCATCAAAGGAAAGGCTGGTGAACCCCAAAGCTCGATGAGGTAGCTGTAGGCGCCGAGCATGTAGTAAGTGGCTGCATGGGCCTGGCCGCTCAAACCGCCGATAGTCGGGCGGTAATTCTTCAGGATCCTGGCGCCCATGGTCACAATCTCTGTCTGGACATCCATATCATGCTGGTAATCTGGGGACACCTGGCGGTCAAAAAGCTGGGCGTATTTGTTCGTTTTCCGCATCTCTTCCAGACGCTGCTGAAGCATTTCCTGCATGCGCTGCCTTTGTTCGGGTGTCTGGGTACGGCTGGGAACGGCCGGTGGGGCTTGGAACATGATCAGCCGCCCCGTATTGTGGTAGTGGAAGCTGGCATAGATATTGGGGTGAGCCAGCTGGAATTCAAAAACGTTGCGGCATTCAGGTTCGGACATCGGGTAAAACTCCCCGGCCTGAAGATTCCAGCCATAGGGAAAGTTCCGGTTCGGATCAGGTCCACCGATATCATCCTCGTTGATCATGCCGTCGCCGTCGTTGTCGTATCCTTCTGAGCCAACCCTGCGGAAGCGCCGGACTTCTTCCTTTTCATCGCTGACCGGGATGAACTGCCGCTTATCGGGTGACAGCTTGAACTGTCCCTTCGGGTCTTCAATATACATGGTGGAAAGCTCGCCGTCGCCATCGACATCCTCGGTCCTGTCCTCGTCGTAGAGCCCATCGCCGTCATTGTCCTCAGGCCTGAACGGCTCACGCGGATTATTCGGCGTGTTGGGAAAGCGAGCGAACGAATCGTTGGCGTCCACGTTTAGCCCGGGAAGGATGTAGAACGTGCAGTTGTTGACAAGGTCATAGACGTATGTATCGTAATCATACCGGGTGAGGAGATACCACATAAGGTAGAGAGAGCAGGAGATTCCGTTAATCTCGTTGCCGTGAATAGCGCCGTCCACCCACATGGCGGGTTTATCCTGATGTTTTCCGGTCGACTTGGCTGTGATGGTTATCAGATACTGATCCCGGCCCATCCGGCTCTTTCCGATGCTCTGGATATCGGCCAGGTGGGGGTATTTTTTCTGGATGTCGTGCATGATTTTAGTCCATTCTGCGTAGGAGTAGTACTGCTTCCAGCTTATCGGGAAATCGAGTTCACCGTGGTAGCCGCCCGGACTCTTCTGAAGCTTCTTCTGGGCAAAGGCTGGAACCACAGAGGCCGTCACAAGGAAAACACCAAAGATTAAAACCACCATGTATTTTAAATGTTTTTGTCTTCTCATTGTTTTCCTCCGTTATTGAATGGAAAGGCTTTCGACTTTGGTCCCGCCTTTTTGGGAAGTTGCCACAATTTTAAGTGGAGAGTCTCCTTTGACTGCGATCAGCCATTTGACTGTGCGCTTCGGGCCTGTCTGCTCCACCTGGGTTGGAGCATACCTCGGCTGTCTCTGGAACATCGGGAATCCTGGAGGAAAAAACATCATCCTCCGCTGCATCTGCGCCTGCTGAGGACGCGGAGCGCCTCTTCCCGCATACCCGGGAATTCTCATCGTCCCCTCGATAACTCCGAGCATTTGGAAGGGTGTACCTTGAAGGTAGGTGATTCGGTCGCGGTCTCCGATCAGCCAGACAACATCTTCGCGGTTTTCGGCCAGTTGATCGCCCCGGGCAAGATGCGTCGCCAGTTTTCCTTTATTTTCAATTGTCGCCGTGACTTCAACAATTTTATATTTACCTCGGGATTTACCTTTTTTGATCGTGACCTGGTCACCCTTCTGGGAGACGACAGCATCACTGGCACTATTTGTGGTGTAAAGGAGGCGTGCCTTGGCGTCAGTGATGACTATTTCCGGCTGGAGTCCGGCTCTGAATTTCTCGAACTGCCAGTGCTTCTCACAGACGCCGATCAATGGTTCTCCCGGAAGGGCGTTACCGCGGTATTTGGGAATCCAGCCGCCGATTTCTCCTTCTCCCAGTTCCGGGTGGTTGAACTTCTTCCAGGGGATAAACAACTTTCCGCCGTATTTTTCATCCTGGTATTTCAGGAATGCCCGCTGGGACTGAATCCGTTCATCCTCGCCTTCAAACGGGCGTAGATGCCCAACTGCATGTACATCCAATCACTGGCCATCCCGTAGTTGTACTGCTGGTCCCTTTCCTCGTTGTAGCTGGCTCTCCAGCCTCGGGGCAGCTCATAACCGCGGGATATGGCATATTTATTCTTCGAAGTCTTCCTGAGTTCTTCTTTAAATTGATTCAAAGCTTCAGGCTTTTGCCATGCTTCAGGGACTTCCTCCTCGATGATCTCCAGGTACTTTTTCCCCATGATCATATCAAATATGGCTACATCTTTAGGATGGAGTTCTGTCGGAGGCGCTGTCCCCATCGGTCTGTAGGTGAATCCGCCTGAAGTGTGGTAGTTCTGTGCCATCAGGATGTTGGTGTGATTGATGAAAAATTCGGCAATGGCATGGATTTCGGGTGCGGATGTGGGATAATCACCCTGGCCTCCGGCCATGCCGTCTGTTCTGAACCAGCCTTCCGGAAAGTTGCGGTTCAGGTCAATCCCTCTTTCCCCGTCTTCTCCGCGCTCACCATCTCCGTCATTGTCCTTATCCTCTGTTATGACTGAATACAGCGGCTTGTCGCTCTTTTCTCCTCTCCTCAGACGGATCATCAAGCGAGGATCCTCGTCGTCGATTACATACTGACCTTCCGGATCTTTGTAGCGGAACTGCGTGATGTGTCCATCTCCGTTAAGGTCATCGTATCCATCCTCGTTAACTTTGCCATCATTATCGTCGTCTTTCTTTATGCTGTTCTGTCGCTGCGAGATTCCCTTCTCGATGCTGCTGTACAGTCCGTCAGGGTTGACGACAGGGCAGATATAGAAAGTCTGATTATCCACTATCTGTGTAACCTCGCTATCCGAGCCATAGCCTGAGACCAGATTGTCGATTGTATAAAGGCATACTTCAGTCCCTGTGTATTCATTCCCGTGAGTGCTGCCGCAGATCCAGAATCCCGGTTTCCCCAGGTAGGGTTTCATGGGCTGGACGTTCTTCACTCCTTCTTTCCGCATGTTGCGTAATCCCACATGGGCATCGATCGTAGTTCCTGTTTTCATGTTGGTGATCACGAGTACATAAATCGGCCTCCCCATGGTGCTTTGGCCGATCTCAACGAGTTCAGTGATGTCGGGGTAAGCCTTAGCCACATCTTTGATGTATGTTACTGTTTGGGTGTAGCCGTGGTAATCATTGAAGCTTATAGGAACTTTCTGAGCGGCGAAGACAGAGCCTGGTGATGTTGACAGTAAAAAAAGCATCAATGGGATAAAAAACAGGCCATAAATCCTAAAAGTTTTGATTTGCATCAAGCATTCCCTCCTTTCTCCAGGATATTAAGGAGTCTCTTGTCTGCGAGACATCCATTTATATCGATCCGGAATTCTGTGCCGAATCCCAGAGAGAAATCACTTTATATTAAATCTTTTTAAAAATAAAGAAATTTTCAAAGGAAAAATATCCAGCCAGCATTATGCATTCAACATTTTTCGATAGTTTTTTCTGTGGGCTATCGGATTATCTTAATAAAATAAGGGATCGTGTCTCCACATTTGACATGAGAGTGAACTTTAATTTAAATAGTCAGTTCATCCTGTCATAGATAAGAAACCTTCTAAGATTTGGAGGAGAAACAAAATGAAGGCATTAGTTCTCAACGGCAGCCTGGAGCACCAGACATGTTTAATGCCCATACAAGACATTCTTGAGAGCGAGCTTTCTTCCGCCGGGTGGGAGTGTGAGTCTTTACTCCTTCACCGATTCAAAGTCGGGACTTGCATCGGTTGTTTTAAATGCTGGGATACGACACCCGGAATCTGCTTTCAGGATGACCAGGGAAGAGAGATCACTAAAAAAGCGATCAACTGCGACCTGCTTGTCTTTTTGACTCCCCTGACATGGGGAGGGTACTCTTCAGAGTTGAAGAAAGCGATTGAGAGAATGCTGGGATTACTCCATCCTTCATTTGTTAAGATTAAGGACAGCTACCGACATAAAAAAAGATATGAGACTTACCCATCAGTCCTGGGGATTGCTGTTGCACAAGGGGAAAGGGACAATGAATGGGATCAAATTTTTAAAACCTTGATCGCACGTCATAGTCTGAACTGGCACACTCCAGCGCAAAGAGCCGAGGTGTTCAGGGATAAAAATGAGGATGAGCAAATTCAAAAAAGCATCAAGAGCATGCTCGCTGAATTAGGAGAAATGAAATGACCGGCCTGCAACGCGTACTGCTGTTGGTGGGGAGCCCCAGGGGGAAAAGAAGCACTTCCACAGCCGTAGGCTCTTATCTTATGGACCTGATGAAGCAGAAAGGATTCGAACCCATGACTCCTCAATGGATTGGGCCAACATTGAAAACTCAAGAGAAAATTTCACAATTGTTCGAAGCTGTTGATGCAGCCGATATTATCGTTCTGGCTGCACCCCTTTATGACGACTGTCAGCCTTATATTGTCATCAAAGCAATGGAACTCATCGCTGTTCATCAGAAAGAGCTGGCAAAAGCGCAAAAAAAGAGTGACGGCAAACTGTTTTCGGTTATTGTGAACTGTGCCTTCCCAGAGGAACACCACACTCAAACGGTCATTCGAATATACCGTAAATTTGTCGAGGATGTCGGCTTCCACTGGGGCGGAAGCCTGGCAATCCGCGCGGGTGAGGCACTGCGGGGAAGAGAGGGAAAGACGCTGGATGATGCAGGCTTTATGGCAAAAAAAGTCAAGGAAGCGCTGGTCCGGAGGGCTGATTCGCTGACAGAAGGTTCTCCCTCAGCAGATGAAACAATGAGCGTCATCCCCGAATCATTCTCCCGGGGATTTTTTTCATTCCTGGGATCATTTTTTATTTGGCTGTCCAACCGCATGTGGACTAAACAAGCCAAGAAGAAAGGCGAAGATGTCAGCGCTCGACCGTATGCGCTGTAGGCATTAATCAGATTCCTCTTGGTTTGAACTTGGCTTTCCCCTTTTATCCTAAGAGATTGCCGCGCTGCGCCCGCAATAACATGAAAAATTGGACAGTTGTACTTATTTAAAAATTCAGTGACGCTTTTATAATGTCATTACGAACCCAGTTAAACAATTCCATAAAAATAAATTTTTCATTCTTTTATTATGAGATTTCCACGTCACTTCGTTCCTCGCAATGACAGGTTAATGAGATAGTTGCGCTGCACCCGCAATGACAGTTTTGTCTTCAATCTCTTTAATAAAAGAGTTGCTTCATTAGTGAGTGAGTATGACACTTTCCAATTTCTGAGCGTTGACTCTTTTCCTATTCCCTGTTATTATTCTGGCGCTATTCGCAGGGGAAAGGAGTGGCAATTAAAGGTCGTGGACACAATACCAGGATTCCTATTGATTCTGTGTGCTGCAGAGAATGTGCAGCCCTTCTCCCAAAGACCGACGTATTTTTATGCACCAACACTTTGGAAGCCTTAAGACAATATAAAGCAAAAAAGGAGGGGCAAGATGCTTGAGAAATCAATTTATGAGTTATTTAAAAACGTTTGCGAGAAAAACAAGGATAAGGTCGCTTACAGGTATAAGGAGGGTACCGAGTGGAAACCGGTCACATGGATAGAACACCAGGAGACATGTAAAAAAATCTCGAAGAGTCTGATGGCCTTAGGCGTTGGAAAAGACGACAAAGTCAATATTCTCAGCTGGACCCGGTTGGAATGGATTCAGCTCGATATGGCAACCGTGAGTATCGGTGCTGTGATCGTTGGGATCTATCATTCCAATTTGGCGGATGATTGTGCGTACATCATCAATCACAGTGATGCGGTTATTCTCATCGTCGAAAACCAGGACCAATTGGATAAGATCACCAAAGTCCGAAAAAATCTGCCTCACCTGAAGCACATCGTGATTATCGACGGTGAGCCGTCCGCTGCAGAGGGTGTGATGACCTGGAAGGAATTTTTATCCAAGGGAAAGAACATTACAGATGATGACTTTCTTGCGCGGACGGAAGAAATCCAGCCTGGGGATGTGGCTTCGCTCGTTTATACATCCGGGACAACAGGCATCCCAAAAGGTGCGATGATCACGCACGAAAACCTGATTTTCACTTCCTGGTCAGCCCTTGAATCTATTCTGATGGAGCCCCATTTTGAAACTTTGCTGTCCATGCCCCTTCCGCACGTTTTTGCCCGGATCATCGTTTATGTCTGCATCCGAGCCGGAGTCACGGTCAATATTGGTGAAAGTCTGGAAAAATCCGGGGATAATTTAAAAGAAGTCCGGCCGCATTTTTTTGTCACAGCGCCGCGACTCTACGAGAGAGCCTACGTGAGGATCACCTCTGCCCCACAGGATGCTGGCGGAATCAAGTACAAAATTTTTAAATGGGCGATAAAGGTAGGCTATGCGGTGAGCCGGTTGCAGCAGCAGAAAAAGCCTGTCAAGGGCTTATTGGCCTTCAAACACAAGCTCGCAAACAAGCTTGTTTTCTCTAAAGTTCAAGCGGCTTTAGGCGGCAATCTTGTCTGGGCAGTTTCCGGTTCTGCGCCTTTAAACAAGGCCCTTGCTGAGTTTTTCCATGCCTGCGGCATTTTGATCCTGGAAGGTCTGGGTATGACAGAAAACACCTCATTCACCAACGTTAACCGTTACGATAACTATAAGTTCGGAACGGTTGGCCCATTGGGTCCGGAGATTGAACAGAAAGTTGCACCCGATGGAGAAGTGCTGTTCAGAGGCAAGAATGTCATGCTGGGTTACTACAAAGATCCTGAAGAGACAGCCGAAACGATTGATAAAGACGGCTGGCTTTATACGGGGGATATCGGGATGATCGATGATGACGGCTTTTTGCGCATCACGGACCGCAAGAAGGAAATAATCGTAACATCAGGCGGAAAAAATGTGGCTCCCCAGAGAGTTGAAAACATCATGCTGACCTCACGCTACATCGGTCAGGTTGTGGCCTACGGCGACAAGAAAAAATATCTGACAGGCGTGGTCACGCTCGACCAAGACCAGGTAGGGGAGTGGGCAATGAAACAGGGCATCCAATTCAGCAGCGTAGAAGAGCTCAGCCAGCACCCCAAAGTGGTGGAATTGATCGATAATGAGGTCCAGGAGAAAAACCAATCCCTTGCCTCTTTCGAGACCTTGAAGAAAGTAATAATCGCACCTAACGAGTTCAGTGTGGATAGTGGTGAACAGACATCGTCCTTTAAAGTCAAACGCCGAGTCGTCATAGACAACTACAGAACACAGCTCGATGCTCTGTATGAAGATTGAATTCAGGCTATATCACTTATCGGAATGAAGTACAGATCTTAGCCCTTCACAGCTGCCATTTTTGCTCCCAACTGTCGCGAAATAATTGCCTCGAGACATCATCAGATTACCTTTTTCTTCTGCTTGTTCTTGATCCGATTGGAGTTGATCGGACTGGAGCGTGAAATCAATCTAAAATGATTACTTTTTAATCTAGCTGATTATTCATACCGGAGGGCCTTCACCGGGTTGGCTGTGGCCGCTTTTAAAGCCTGATAACTGACTGTTCCCACAGCAATCACAAGTGCAACCAAAGCTGAACCTATAAAAATCCCCCATCCCAAGTCAATCCGGTAGGCAAATCCCTGAAGCCACTTCTTCGAGACAAAATATGCGGCCGGCCAAGCGACAACATTCGCTATCACTACCCATTTGGCAAATTCCTTGGTCAGAAGCAGCATAATTCCTGAGGCCCTTGCTCCCAGCACTTTCCGGATGCCGATTTCCTTGGTCCGGCGCTCAGCCATGAACGAGGCCAGTCCGAAAAGTCCCAAACAGGCGATGAACACGGTGAGTATTGTAAAGTAACGGAATATTTTCCCGATCCGCTGCTCAGTCTTGTACCAGTTTTCGATGTTTTCGTCTATGAATCCATAACGGAAGGGGATGTGGGATCCGACAAATTTATCCCACTTTGTCTTCAGGAAGGAGAGAACCTCAGCCGTATTTTCGGGTTTTATCTTGACGAACACAAAAAATCCTTGTGAGGGCTGCATAGCCACCGGTGCGATCGGGTTATGGAGAGAAGCTCCATGAAAATCTTTGAGTATTCCAATAATTATCCCTTTTTGGCCGCTGAATGAAAACCATTTGCCGATAGGATTCTCCAATTTCATGGTCTTGATCGCTGTCTCATTCAGGACCCAGTTCTGGTCATCATCAGCCAACTCTTTCGAGAAAAAGCGTCCCCCCGCCATTTTCAGGTTAAAGACCTTCAAATAGTCATTGCTGCATGAGCCCCTGCCGATTTTGACCTCTACAGACGGATCTTTTCCCTCCCAGTCAACCTCAGTGGTTCCCCATTCTCCCGAAGGAGGAGGAAAACCTCGGCAGGCAGCCAAGATGTTCGGATTCTGGAGCAACTCGCTTTTCGCAGCTTCGAAATTGGTTTCGTAGTCATTATAGCCAGCGAAAGAAATGATGTGTTCTTTGTCATATCCCAGGTCCTTGTTTTGCATGAAATGAAGCTGAAGGTAGATGACAGCCGTGCAGATGATCAGTGCGATCGTAAAAGTGAACTGGAGGACAACCAGGATTTTGCGCAGCACTCCGCCCCGGCGTGCGCCGAGAAGCTCGATGTTCTTGAAGACTTTGACCGGTTGGAATGCAGACAGAAATACAGCCGGGTAGCTTCCGGAAATGAGGCTTGTGACCAGCGCAATGATAAACAGACCGATCAGAATGCGCCAGTTTCCCGATTGAATCAAACTCATCTCTTTTCCGGCCAGTCTGGTGAAGGTCGGAAGCGACAGCTCCACCAGGAACACAGCGATGAGCAGCGCCAGGAAAGTCAGTAAGGTCGATTCTCCTAGAAATTGCTTGATAAGGTCTGACCTCCGGGCACCCACGACTTTGCGCATCCCCACTTCTTTGGCCCGGGCCGCGTAGCGCGCTGTCGAAAGGTTCATGAAGTTGATGCAGGCGAGAAGAAGGATGCAATGTGATGTTTCCCTTGTTGGGATAAGCCAGCATCCAGGTGTTGATGTGAGTGGAGTGAAGGTGGAGGTCTTTTAGTGGCTGAAGATAGATACTTCCTTGGGCATTAGGTAGGTGCTGTTTGACGATACCCATCATTTTTCTATTGACTTCAGCGGTGTCAGCGCCCTTTCGGAGGACAACATACGTTGCAAACTGAGTGTAAGTCCACTCGTCCAGCTTTGATTCCCGCCACCTCGTCATGTTGATAGCGGGGAAGGCAAAAGTAAAATGGAGGTGGGAATTCCGGGGGAGATTCTTGATAATTCCGGTCACTGTCATGTCCGTATTATTCAACTGTATTATTTTTCCAAAGCCGTCTTCATCGCCAAAGATTTTTTGCGCCAGATCCTCGGTCAAAACGATCGAATATCGGTCATCCAGAGCGGTTTTCGGGTCTCCTTTGATAAAAGGAAACTGAAAGATTTCAAAGAATGATGGGCCGACTGCAGCCAGGTATTCATCCAGGAAGCGCTTTTCTCCGTGGTGGAGATGCCAATTGCCCCATCCGGCCTGCACGCGAACAAAGTTCTCGACTTCGGGCACTTCTTCCATCAGGGCCTGTCCGAGAGGGGCAGGGGAGCCGGCCTGAATGAAAGTCATTCCCCCCGAAGTGTCCACAGTGTTGATGCGGAAGATCTGATCCGCGTTTTTGTGGAATCTATCGTAGCTCAGCTCATCCTGTACCCAGATGAGGATGAGAATACAGGCGGCTATCCCGATGGCCAGGCCAGCGATGTTGATGAGAGAAAAACCCTTGTGCCTTTTGATCTTGCGGAGGGCGATTTTTATATAGCTCCAGATAAGAGAGGGCATGATGTGAGAAGGATGCCAGTACGGGCGGCTTCTCTCGTAGAGTTTGGCTTTTTCGTACTCCTTTCTGAGGATATCAGACGGAGCGGACTTTTCGAGCGCCGCACGGAAGGCCGCTTCCTCATCAAGACCTGTCTCGATTTGATGGTCGATCTCATCCCTGAGGTGGGATTCCAACTCCGCGATGTCGGAGTCCTCCAGATTCTCACTCCGCCGGAGGGCTTTTAACCATTTGCGAATTTCCTTTTCCAGGTCAAACATTTTTATCTCCTTGGTCTTTACTGATTCTAAACATCTACTTCAATGAGGGCAAAGGCTTCCAGAGTTTGGAAAGCGCCTGGTGAACACTCATCCATTGACGCCGCTCTGAATCAAGTTCCTCCCGTCCCTGTCCGGTGATTCGGTAGTATCTGCGCAGCCGGCCTTCCTTGGAAATTTTCCATCGGGAAACAAGGAGACCGCCCTTTTCCATGCGGCGGAGGACCGGATACAGCATGTTGTCCGACCATTCCAGCGTTCCTCCGGAAATTTCCTTCACTCGCTGGATGATCTGGTAGCCGTAGTCTTCGCCGCTGATCAGGATAGAGAGAATAATCGGCTTCGTTGAAGCGGCAATAAGAGTTTTTGAGATCATTTTACACCTCACAGCTTGAGATACCTCACAATATTGGGTATGCAAAAAATATGCCAGCCTGGATTTCCTGGAGTTCCTCCCCGAATAAGTAAATAATGAGCAGAGGGAAGTGTTCTTTTATGAAACATCGGATGTCCGATATCGGGCAATTTTCCAGAAAAAACTGTGATGTTTTTTCTTCCTGCCGATTGACTGTTTGCTCTGATTTTAGACGAGTTGGAACAGATGGGAGATAATCCTGTAGGTACCCTTGTCTATGACCAAAGAGAAGGTGAGGCAGACTCCGGATCGATAGAAAAAAATTCCTAACTTTTGGAAAATTCGGAAAATGAAGTTATGGCCAACCTTACCTGCAAATCACGAATCATTAGTTTTTTTTCTGAATACATCAGGCTGAATGTGCCATTCCAGGTTGTTCGGGGGTGTGACCGCATGCTCAGGGGGCTTCGGCAGTGCTTTTATTTGCCGGCAGTGGCCATAAGCAACAGGGAAGGGACGGCAGGTTCCGCCTCTGTTCACATATTCCCAGACAATCTCGCCATCCGGCTTGACCTGGAAGAGTCTGCCGGTATTATCCTCGGAGATAAATGTATTTCCGTTGGGAAGTCTCTTCTGTGTTCCCATGGTCTTGCTGAAAAATTTAATGTTCGCGTAGCCTTCTGTCTCATATTTCCAAACGATTTCCTTGGTCACCGGATTGAATTCAATAATAAACGTCTGTCCGCAGTGCGTTCTGTGCCTGGGGAAGAGTCCGTTGTCGAACAGGATGATAAATCCTCCTTTATACGTGTGAGTCCACTCCCAGACGATTTCTTTTGTCTCTTTATCGACGATGTATAGTGTGTCTATGTTTCTCGGGTTTATCAAAATATTGCCTGGTTTAAACCTCTTATCACCGGCATCGTACCATTTGTTCTCCGGAATAGGGGAAATTGTGTTCATGTGAAGCCAGTCTCCTTCCGGAGTGACCGGTGAAAATCTGTTCAGGTCAAGATGATTATACGCATGCCACTCCCAGACGATTTTCTTATCCGGCGTCACTTCATAGATGTCGCCTCCTAACTGCTTCTCTTCGCTCCCTCTTTTTCGCAGCGGCCACCAGGGAGAAATTTCGACATCCTTGACCTGCTTCTGATACTTTTCTGGCAGAGGCTCATGCGCCAGGAATAGACGGTTATTGTTGGGCAGCCACCGCATGTCATTTATGGAATCAATACCCTCATGAGTCCACACGGTGTTGCCATCCCAGTCATATTCAATGATTGTTTTATTTGGACCCACATAGAGCAGATGCCCGTTGGGCAGGAGCCTGCATCTTTTATTAAAATTGGGTGTGACCTTCCAGGTGTGGACCACAGACCCGTTCATGTCAATAAGACGGATATCATCCGTGATTTCGCTTTTTGCCCTGACTTGAGCCGAGGGATGATTGCCCAGGGAGGCGTGGTCTGCGATCAGGATATAGCTGTTGTGGCATTCATCGGGTTTATAAATGGTGGTTCCAGTCGGAAATATGGTTGGATAAGCAAAAGCCAGATAAGCCAATACGAGTGAAGTCAAAATCCCTATTACTGATACGGTCATTTTCCGGGTGTTCATTTTTTCCTCCTCAATCGTATTAATGACGGATAGTTAAATCATATGGATGATTTAAATATAGAAGTCCGCCAAAAATGCCCCTTTAAGGCTGATCAGAGCCTCAAAGCGACTGAGAATATGGAAAGCTCATCAGGATTTTTTCTTGGCTGTCCACTTCATAGTGCCGAAGTCGCCCACATCAGCTTCGCCGGACATGGTGTCGTCCTCGATGGTTCCTTTGTAGGTTATGGAAAAGTCGCCTTGTTGAGTGCTGATGTTAAAGGTGAATTCGATTTTGTTGTCCGTAACAGTTCCTTCTGTCTCCAATTTATCACCTTTTATTTTCTCACCGTCCTGTTCGATTGTGAGTTCCGTATTCCAGTCTCCACGCTCAGACTGAATGGTCATGTCCCAGGTGCCGCTGACATCGACAGCTAAAGCACAAAGGGATACTCCCCAAAAGATGAGAATTCCAAGGGCCAGGGCTTTAAGAGTTTTATGCATTTTTTCCTCCTGATATTTTGAACGATGCTCATTGGACGAAATTTTAGAATAATATCTACAAAAATACAAAAAAAACATTATAATGGGATTATTCAATAAAGTTTATTCTTATAACAGGAAATGTCCTCGATTATAATAAAAGACCAAAAACATGTTGACGATTGCATTTTGCCTGAGCAGGCAGTCAAATTTTTTTAAGAAAATGAAGGAGGTGTCTCGATGAAAAAAAGATTGAATCGCCGGGATTTTCTCAAGCAAAGCAGTACAGCCGGATTGGGAATGGCTTTAGGGGGTATAGCCATGAGCAAGTATGGATGCGTCCGGCAGCCTCAATTGAAAACAGAACCTGTAGAGCATCTGGTGACTCCGCCGGTCGAAACCGTGCGCGTGGCTTATGTCGGCATAGGGAATCAGGGCAGTGGCCACCTCCGGAATCTGCTTCGCATCGAGGGCGTGGAAATAAAAGCCGTCTGTGATATCAGGGAAGAACGTGTTCTCTGGGCTCAGGAGCAGTGTGAGAAAGCC
>SMTZ1_10006825_pt1 | contig 14120 bp, 13 predicted proteins | sample DeeMarSWOR136_30_FD_25667 | JGI IMG/M metagenome (IMG submission 25667) | reverse complement strand
ATTCTTTGGTCATGCGGTTTCTTTCATTAGCTTTGCTACGAAAAAGCCGTTGCATTCGTGAATGTGGGGATAGAGTCTTTGGCATTTGGTTAGTCCTCTGAGTCCAGGTAAGCCGATCTTGGGTTTTGTATCCATTAGCTTGAATTCTGGATGCAGCTTCAGAAAGTTCTCGATAACCATCTCGTTTTCCTCCACTGTTATGCTGCATGTGGAGTAAATCAGAAAGCCGCCCTTCTTCGTGTATTCTGCGCATTGCTCTATCATCTCCCTCTGAATCTTCGCCATACCAAAAATCGACCTTTTGGTGAGCCTCCATTTCGCGTCCGGCGTCTTCCCGAAGGTTCCTGTGCTCGTGCATGGCGGGTCCAAAATCACCAAGTCTGCGGAAACATTCAATGGCAGAAGTTTCCTTGCGTCAGCAACTAATGGCTGAATTATGGTGGCGCCCATGCGCTCTGTTTCTCTCTTCCATACCTGTATTCTTCGCTTTGAGTAATCAACAGAAATGATTTCTCCACTGTTTTCCATTAACTGAGCCAAGTAGGTTGTTTTGGCTCCTGGCGCTGCGCACACGTCAAGCACTGTAGTATCTGCTGATGGGTCTGAGATTTCCGCGGCTAGGCAGCTGGCTTTGTCTTGTATGTAGAAGAGTCCTTGAGTGAAGCTTTGTGTTCTTGTGAGAGGTTTTCTTGTTTCAATAAGCTTGTATGTGTGTTTGAGTTGCTGAACTTTTTCGAGAACTATCTTCTCGTCTTCTATGCTTTTGAGTAAGGTTTCTTCTGGTGCCTTCAAAGTGTTCAGTCGTACATAGGTGGGTGTAATCTCTGCGGATTTTTCCAAAAACTTTAGGGCTTCTGCCCTTCCAAGCAGTCTGAAACAGTATTTTACGAACCATGCAGGGTGATATGTTTGGAGTCCAACTTTTTCTGTTTCCTCTAGCCCCTTTAGAGCATTTTCAGGGTTGATGCTTAGTATTTCGCCAAGAATCTCTTCCACATCTTTGAGTTCCCACCATCCCAAAATTGAGCGTCCCATTCTCGCTATCTTGGCAGCATTCTCCAAGTTTCCGTCCGCCAATTTTGTTTCATGGACGTATAGGCGAAGGAAAGCTCTTGGACCCAGTTTGAGGTCGTTAAGGGATCGAGGCGCCAAAACTGAGTTTAACAGGAAATCGAGGTAGTTCTTTCTGCGAAGAGTCTCAGCTACTAGCCTGTGGGCCAACCCGATAGCCTTGTGGTCTCTTATTTTGAGCTGTTTTGTTGCTCTGTTTAATGCTAGACGCTCACCCAATCGCTGCAGTTCGATCCAGCTTAAAGTTTCTATGGCGAGCGTCCAAGCGTCCCTTAACATTTTAACTTGCCTTTAGAAGTCTTAACTAGGCACCTATTAAAGGCTTAATAAACGCAAATCTTCCTTGAATATTGAATGTTCAAGTGCCGTGGTAGAAGATGAAGTTGCATGAGACGGCTCAGGGTGTTGTTCTGGATGTGCATGTTAAGCCAAACTCGAAGAAGTTTCAGGTGGAGTTAGATGGAGACGAACTTGTAGTTTCGTGCCTTGAAGCTCCAGTGAAGGGCAAAGTCAACCGAGAATTGATAAAAAAGTTTTCACGGCTCTTTAATAGACGAGTTGAGATTGCTTCAGGGTTCACTTCAAGACAAAAGAAAATTTTGATCAGGGACATTGAAGCAGAGGAAGTCAAAAGAATCTTAGCTTCTGCCTCAGACACTCAGCAGTAGTTTGTATGATCCGTTCATGCATAAGCTATTTAAAAGCTAACATTAACGCTTCTTTTAGCTGTTTGATGCTCTAGATGAGCATGAGACGAGTTGCCTTTCAATCCTTCATTGGAGGTGAAGAAGTTAGTTAAGCATGACCGTTCAGACCGTGTAGAGCTCTCAGACGAAGAACTGGAATATTACTCAAGACAGATTGTCATGACCGAAATGGGCTACAATGCTCAATTGAAACTAAAGAACGCTAAAGCCTGCTTGGTGGGTTTGGGCGGACTAGGCTCTCCCGCTGCGACCCAACTTGTAGCCATGGGAGTTGGGCATCTGCGCCTCGTTGATAGGGACGTCGTCGAATTAACTAACTTGCATCGGCAGCATCTCTACGGCGTTGACGAGATAGGATATCCAAAGGTTGAAGTTGCCGCCAAAAGATTGCATGGTTTAAATCCTTACGTTAAACTTGAGCCTCTTCCCCTCTCCATAAACGAAAGCAATGCCGACGACATTGTTAGAAACGTGGATGTTGTAGTCGACGGCTTAGACAGCATGGCTGCCCGCTACGCCATAAACAGAGCATGCGTCAAACTTGGTGTGCCGTACGTTTTCGGGGCTGCCATAACAACCACCGGAAACCTGTCCACAATAATTCCGGGAAAAACAGCGTGCCTCGAATGTTTCTATGGCAACCTTGATGACAAAAAATTGCCCAAATGCAGCTTGGTGGGGATTCATCCATCTCTAGTGAATATAATCGCAAGCCTGGAAGTCAGCGAGGCAATCAGAATACTTACCGGAAAGCAGCCCCGCTTAGCCAACAAGCTTCTTCATTTTGACTTGGATGAGATGGAATTCAACGAAATCAGCCTTTCAAAAGTTGACTCCTGTCCAGTCTGTGGGCCCCTCAAACGGGAATTGGTTGAAGAAATCTGTGGAAGAAAAGGGAAGAAGGTGTTTGTTGTTGTTCCAGAAGAGAACTTGAATGTTAACCTCTTAGAATTGAAAGGCTACTTGAAGAGAAAAGGGTTCAACCTCAAAGTTGAAGGCAAACTCGGACTAACCTTTAATCTTAAAGATGTTAAGGCGAGTGTTCTCAAAAGCGGAATCGTCATTCTTGAAGGCATCAAAGAAAAAGAGCAAGCTCTCAAACTTTTCAGCGAAATAACAGGTAACTGCTAGTGCAAATTTCAGAAAAAAGCTGTTTAACAGAGCTAAAAAACTATAGTCAGCACGTGATGAAAACTTCATGGACTTTTTAAAATCTTGCTCCTCATTACAGCGTCTCCTAAATATCATTATTATAAATAGTAGATACAGAGATTTATTTTTGAGAGTTAGCAATGACTACAAAGGCTTTTGAAACTAAACTTAACATCTATCTGAGCAGAATATTCAATGAAGAACTTGGAATTCAGAGCATTTCTGAAACAAGGAGAGGCAGAGGAAGACCCGACATTCTAATTTATGTCGGTGGTGTAAAAATCGTCATTGAAGGTTCCTATACAAAGAGTGATGCAGAAAAGGACATAAAGGCAAAGGTAGAAAAAGGATTTGCAGACATAGGTATCGCACTCCACTATAAAACCAAAATTTCTGATACTTTCGAAAGCGATGTTCTGGAAAAACTAAGAGAAGCAAAATTTGACGTTAGACTTTTTACTCCCAAAGACATTTCAGACACACTTCTATTCTATATTGAAGGAAAAAAATTAAGAAGTATAGCTGAATCTAATTGGTTTGAAGCAAATATACTAGACCTAACAACAATCATAAAAGATAATATTTATGAAGTTTTAGTCAAAGAAGAATTTATTTTAAAAACAATACAAGAAATTGAATTATCCTCAAACGATTTTGTTAGTAGACTAAGAAGCATTGATAAAAACAAGAAAATTGCTGAAAACTTATATGATATTTTTTATCATCTCTATGGATTGCATGTTGGTGACTACAAGAAAATTTCGGAATTAATATACGCTAACTCTTTTCTTGCTTTACTACTATCTATAGCATTTTATCAATCCGTTCAACCCACACTAGGGATTGATAGCTTGAATAAGCTATCAAAGAAGTTAGGTGACAAAGAAGGGTTAAGAGAGGCATTTAGAATTATACGTAAAATTGATTATAGACCAATATATGATGTAGCTTCTCAAGTTGTAGAATCCCTTCCAGCTATCTTGTTTGAAGACATTATAAATAGTGGGGCAAAATTAGGTTCAAATCAAGCCTTACTGAAAAGAGATTTTTCAGGGCGGATATATCACAAAATTGTAGGTGATTGGAGTGTTAGGAAAGGGTTTGCTACTTATTTTACGACTATACCCGCTTCTTACTTAATTGCTTACTTGTCCATTTTTTCCGAATTCAAACCTTTAACTAAAGCTGAAAAGAATAAAGTTTGTGATTTAGCTTGTGGAAGCGGAACTTTGTTGACAGCAGCATATTCTGCGTTAGAAGATTTATATAAACTTGAGAAATTTGAGGAAGGACAAATTGATTTAGATGAATTTCACAAGATATTGCTTGAAAAGAATTTTTGGGGTTTTGATGCGTTAAGATACGCATTACAAGTTGCTTCTCTAAATTTGGTATTTCATAATCCTACTGTAGCTTTAAAAAATATGAATTTTTATTCGATACCTTTAGGAGTTGATGAAAAAAATACTGTTGCATTAGGTTCTTTAAGATTCTTAAAATCAGGGACTTTAATTGATTATTTCTCGGTTGAAGATAAAGCCAAAAAAACCGCATCCATCGATACTGAAAAATCGGAAACGAATATTCCTTTATTCCAATTGGTAATAATGAATCCACCTTTTACCCGAGCAACAGGTAGAAGTGGCAGGAAAGGTGGCGGTCTCTTTGGCTTTCTCGTTGATGAAGAAATTAGACAAAAGGTTCTGAAAGAATATGGGAAAGTTAGGAAAACTATTAGGGCTGATTTATTGAAAATTGGGAAAAAAGCATTAAAACAATTTGAAGCAGGAACATTCAAAGGAATTGGAGCAGCAGGTGAAGGGCTACTTTTCCTTTATATTGCATTCCAACATGTAGCAAATAATGGTAAGATAGCATTTGTTTTACCAAAATCGGTTTTAAGTGGTGCAAGTTGGTTTCTCATTAGAACATTACTCCTAGAAAAATGTCATCTTGAATATGTTATTGTTAGTTATGATATTGAAGATGGATACAATTTTTCAGAATCAACTAATCTTAGTGAGGCTTTAATAATAGCAAGAAAAGCAAAAACGGACAGTTCAGAAATAAGTAAGTTCATAATGCTTTCCAAGAAACCTCAGACCTCTTTTGAATCAAAGGCTTTGGCTAAAGCAATAATAAACAATGGAAGTTATGCAGAAGCTGGTAAGGCAGTGGCTTATATTAATGAGGTTTCAGGAAAAGAATTGAGAGAAAATGTAGATAATTGGGGTAGATTTGTAGCTTTTCCAGATATCAAACTTCTGAGATTTATTAAAGAATTGAATAATGGTAAACTTTTTGGAAAAGCAATACCGCTGACAAAACTGGGTAAAATTGCTACGATAGGAATAGATGCACATCAATTCCATGATTGTTTCAAAAAAACTACAAAAAAAGTCATTGGCAGCTACCCTATACTTTGGGGTGGCGGTGAAGAACAAAGAACTTATTTATTGGGCAAGTCCAATTCCTATGCATTACCTGTTAATGAAAAAGCAGATAAAATGTTTGAGCAAAAATCGAGTTATTTACTTATACCTGATAGAATCTGGCTAGTAACTGCACATATTATTTCAACGTTTCTACCATTAAAGACTTTATCTAACATCTTTTATGCAGTAAAACTTACTAAACATGGAAGCATTAAAAAATATAAAGCATTGTGTGTGTGTGGATAAACTCAACTTTCGGCTTACTTTTAATTTTAATAAACAGACAAGAAACCAGAAGTGCATGGATTAGGCTTAAAATGTCTCATTGGCGGCTTCAAAATATTTTAAACATAACCGAATTGGATAGAGTAACCATAGATAAATTATCTTCAATTTTTGATAGATATGCTGACAAGAAAATGTCACGATTACCCCAACAATACAATCCAAAAGCAATAGACTCGACAAGATTAGCTTTTGACAAAGAAGTTTTGAAATCCTTGGGCGTAGAAGTAAGCCAAGGAGATTTAATAGCAATTTACAAAATGATTTATGAGAGCTTTGATGAATGGTTCGATATTGGAGAAAATCAAATTGAAGAAAGGAAAAATGAAAATTTTAATAATTTCTGACCAACCTGAACGAAAACTTTTCCGTCAAATCAAAATCCTGAGGGAATGTCTCCAAAGCAAGTCCAGCAGAAAGTGGATTTACTTGTTTTCTCCCACGAGTCACTTCTTTTCAATGAACTTGAAAGTTAAGAAAAAGCTGTTTTTCAACAATACGCTGTTATTAGGCTCCTAATAGAGAAAGCGTGTCTAGAACAGTTTTATATGAAAGGTGTTTCAACTAAAGGGAAATATTGGGGATTGCACTTTGGTTGAGAGACGAACAGACCTTTGTGGCTGTGTTTTTGAGATTCAGCAGGACATAATGGTTTGCGTTAAGCGCTGTTCAAAGCATAGCAGACCCAAGCGAAAGCGTCCTTTCAGATCCAAAGCTGAATGCGTAAGACCCTAAAAGTTGCATCAGAGCTTTTTTTAATGCGAGACGAAATATACCCTTAATGGACACAAATAAAAATGACCTCACAAAGCCTCCTTGACTTCTTCGGCAATCCTAAACAACAGAAAACGAAGCCGACGCCATCGCCCCCATCCCCACCCCCACCCCCACCTGAAGAGAAACCACAATCAGAAACGAAAACAGAGGTTTACCCAGATTACCCAGAAGACCTGCCTCCCTCATACCTCGTATCCGTCACATACGACGGAAAAAAACACCTCGCCTCCCTCAAGCTATATGAACCTGTCTCCCAGAAAATCTATTTCTGGGACGACAACACCGGACACAAGCCCTACTGTCTCACAAGCCTTCCTCCCAAAGAACTTGAAAAACTCAGTCGCGTAACTTCCCATTCCGGTTTTGACCACTTCGAAACTGTGGAGAAGTTTGACCCTCTTCTTGACAAGGAGGTGACAGTAACAAAGGTTGTGGCTAAGGACCCATTGGCGATAGGCGGTCGCCAAAGCGGCTGTATAAGAGACATAATCCCTGAAGATTACCAAAAATTAACTGGCTTGGAAGAGGCTCCCAAAGTCTGGGAATCCTACATCAAGTATTATCAATCCTACATTTACGATAACAACCTAGCGCCTGGCATGCTGTATAAAATTGGTAAAGGAAAACTTGTTCCCGTAAAACAGAAATCACTTGAAGGCACTGTGGAACAAATCCTTAGCTTATTCCCTGATGTAGGCGAAGAGTTTCTGCAAAGCGTAGAGAAATGGGCACGTCTCCTAGAATCTCCAGCTCCCGAATTTCGAAGGGTCGCCCTCGACATTGAGGTCAGTTCACCAGTAGCAACCCGTGTTCCTGACCCTCATGAGGCCGCTCACCCTGTTGCTTGCGCGGCGCTATTTGGTTCAGATGAAAAAAAACAGCTTTTTGTTTTAAGGCGAGAGGGAATTAGGGAAGGCGCCAAAAAGCTACCCCCAGACGCTATTGTAAAATATTTTAATAATGAGAAAGAGTTGCTTCAGAAACTGTTTGAGGCTCTTCGCGATTACCCCTTCGTTCTCACCTTTAATGGGGATGACTTTGACCTGCCGTACCTGTATAACCGTGCTAGGAACCATTTCAGCTTTGAGCGAAGCCAGATTCCAATAGAAGTTGGGCGAAGAGTATGTTACGTCAGCCACGGCGTTCACATTGACCTCTACAAGTTCTTCTTTAACAGATCAATCCAAATCTACGCCTTCGGCAACAGATACAGGGACATAACCTTGGACGCAATCGGCACTGCACTGCTGGATCTCCCAAAGATACAATTCGACAAACCCCTGTCAGAACTAAGCTACACTGAACTTGCCCAATACAACTTACGAGACTCTGAAATAACATTACACCTCACAACCTTCAACGACAATCTAGTCATGAAACTGATCTTAGCCATCTCAAGGATAGCTCGAATGCCAATGGAAGACGTGAGTCGTCAGGGAGTTTCTCGGTGGATACGAAACTTTCTGTATTTTGAACATCGGCAACGAAACATGCTGATTCCAAATGCCGAGGACATACTTGCTCTCAAAGGCGGAACCAGTACCACGGCTATCATTAAGGGAAAGAAGTACAAGGGAGCCATAGTGGTCGATCCCGTGCCTGGCGTCCACTTCAGCGTTGCAGTGATGGACTTCGCTAGCCTGTACCCTTCTATAATAAAAGTTTACAATCTGGGCTACCAGACCCTGCTTTGCAAGCATGAAGAATGCAAAACAAACAAGGTTCCTGAAACAACTCACTGGATATGCACAAAAAATAAAGCTCTTGAGAGTCTGTTGATCGGTTCCCTAAGAGATCTAAGAGTCAAGTGGTACAAGAATAAATCCAAAGACAAGACTTTACCCAAGGATTTGCGGAGCTGGTACAATGTAATCCCCAGCGCCCTAAAGGTCATTCTGAACGCAAGCTACGGAGTTTTCGGCTCCCCAGCCTTCAGTTTATACTGTCCACCAGTTGCTGAGGCTACAGCCGCCATCGGACGCCACGTAATAACCCAGACCATAGAGAAAGCAAAAGCATTGAACATTGAAGTTCTTTACGGAGACACGGACAGCCTCTTCTTGAAGAACCCCTCCCCCGAGCAGATCAACATCCTAGAGGAATGGTCAAAGAAGACACTGGGAATGGAACTGGAAGTAGAAAAGTTCTATCGATATGCGGTTTTCAGCTCCCGCAAAAAGAACTACCTGGGAATCCTAAAGGGCGGCGGCGTTGACGTTAAGGGAATGACCGGAAAGAAACGACACATCCCAGTTTACATCAAGAAGGCTTTTTACCAGCTGGAAGATCGGCTAGAGCAGGTACAGTCACCCACAGAATTCGAGGAAGCCAAAAAAGAAATAAAAAAAATTATCAGAGACCGCTACTTGAGATTGAAGCAACGGCGCTGGGGAGACAACCCAGAAGAACTGGCTTTCCATGTTGTTCTCGGCAAACCTCCGGAAGCTTACACTAAGACTACTCCCCAACATGTCAAAGCGGCTCTTATCCTGAAGAAGATGGGCTACGAGATGAAAGCTGGAGACCTGATAAGTTTTGTCAAAGTTTTGAAGGAGCCCCGCGTCAAGCCCGTGCAAATAGCCTCCAACAGCGAGGTAGATGTTGACAAATATGTTGAATACCTACACTCAACTTTCGATCAGATTCTCGATGCATTAGGGCTGGATTTTAACGAGATCATCGGATTAACAAAGCTTGAACGATTCATGTAGACAAGTTTGATTCCTTAAAAAACTGGGGGTTTCAACAATTCGTGTCGTTAACGAACTTGGATTTGGTTCTTATATGCTTAATTTCTATTCCTTCGTCGATAGGTCTACAGGGCACCTGATATTTTTTGAATAGCCACACCAATTCCTTGAAGGCTTTCTCGTTAACTTCGATCTCCACAACCTCTGTCATCTCCTCTATGACAGCAGGATGTTTAGGGTTCGCTTTATAGAGCATCATAAACTCGGTGTCCTTATCAGAATTAGGGGGAACAGCTATTATCTCCCACAGAGACTTTGCAGGAAAGTTTCGAGGGGGATACCTTTTTATCCTTATCTTCTTCAATCTCTCTCTAACCCCTCTCCGAGGCGCACATTCTATACCCAAACGCACTCTTTCATATAAACTGTCATGGTGCCTTCTTCTGTACCTACTCTATAGATAATTTTTAGATTAACTCATAATCCAAAAGCCATGCTCAATGGTACCCCATCTGCCAAGGATGATGATCAAGCCTTAGCCACCCACTGCAATGTCTATTAGGTTACTGAGGGAATATTTGCTTTCAAACAGCCCTTCTTTTCCACAAAAACCTTAATCTTCCAATTACTTACAATAAACTTTCAGGGAAGGCGTCAAACATTGATACTGTTTATAGCCTCAACAAAAGACATAGCTGGCATGAACATTGCCAAACAACTCATAGACCACTATGACTTCGAAAAACTCTCAGAATCCTTCCATAAAAATCCCGTGTACTCGAAAACGTTACAGAACAAAGAAACCAAACTGCTTTTCGTCAACACAGAGATAGTGAACACACAATTCTTGGGCAACCTCTTCAGCCCGCAACTGTTTATCTTCCTGTCTAGACACAGTAGCGCCAAAGGCATTCCTACCCTATCTGTACACACCCCCGGCAACCTCTCAGAGGCTAAACTAGGCGGGAAACCTAGAATGGTCTCCATCTCCCCCGCTGTAGCAATGAAAAATTCCCTGTTAGAAATGGCAAAATTGACGGATGAACAAGGGCTTGACTACAAGGTCTCCTATGAATGCACCCACCACGGTCCCTCCTTGAACGCGCCAGCCATGTTTGCTGAACTGGGAAGCTCACCGAAGCAGTGGAAGGACACTAAAGCTGCTGAGGTTGTCGCTCACGCAGCGGTGGCTGCTATTTCTAATCGTTCTAACTATTCTGTGGCGTTGGGAATCGGTGGACCCCATTATAACAATCAATTTACGAGAATGGCGTTGAGCACTCAGAGGGCATTTGGTCACATAATTCCGAAGTATGCTCTTGCGGAAGTTGACGCGGAAATAATAGAGCAATGTGTTAAGAGAACCGTGGAAACTGTGGATTCTGCGGTTCTTGATTGGAAGGGAATCAAAGGTGAATACAAACCCAAGATAGTTGCGGCGCTTGAGAAGCTTGGTGTTCCATCAGAAAAAGTCTAATTTACTCTAAGTGTTTATGCTGTTTTCCAAAGATTATCTTTCGCTGGATTAATGGCAGACGATCTCATATGCTAAGTTAATACGGAATCTGCGAAACACTTGTAAGTATTCAAAAAAGGTGTGTGAGGGGAACTTTCTATTTAATTCCCCATCGTTTGGTGACTTTCACCAGTATGAAGATCACAAAGGCTACGATAATGAACGTTATCAGCGCCACCAGAAATGCTCCAATTCCAAACTCCTGATTGCCAACTGGGACTATCAGAGTTGACAGGTTCTCTATACCAGGCAACGCTAGACCTATTATAGGCATTATCAAGTTTGTGACTAGTGATTGCACTAGCAGACCGAGATACACACCCAAAATGAAAGCGACAGCAAGACCCATCACCTTGTAACTTTCTATGAAACCCTTGAATTCATTCCAAAGACCCTTAGGAGGCGGCGGTGGCGGAGCAGGCTTAGCAGCCAACAGCTCACGTATCTGCTTGAGTTCCTTTAGCATCTCATCCTCTTTCGACATCTACTCACCAGCTAATATTATCGGCTTTCGCCTTTTAAAATCTGCTAAGCGTTATGTAACCCTCCTAATTTTTCGTTAAACTCGGCGAAACAGCTTCAAAATATGTTAGAAACAGCTTGTTCTCAGGGATAACTTTACATACTAGAATATATTTTTGAAAGGTGCGAGGAACCTTGGGACTAAGATCATTCTTTCAGTCAGCATCAAGATTGCTGAAACTTTCCACAAAACCGGGCAGAACCGAGCTCTGGCTCTCGATAAAGGTATGCTTTTTGGGTACCCTCGCTATCGGAGGCATCGGATTCATAATCAAACTCATATCTTCAGTGTTGCCGGGTGGTTGATCAATTATGGGCGAGGAAGAGAAAATTTCAACAGCAGTCTTTGCTGTACGAACCACCGCAGGGCAAGAGAAAAATGTGGCAAATCTCATTGAAGCCAGAGTGAAAATGGATGAACTGCAGGTAAAAGCCGTACTTGTGCCTGAGATGTTGAAAGGTTACGTCTTTATCGAAGCTGATGGCCCACACTCCGTAGAGAAAGCCATAGCCGGAATCAAACATGTACGATCCCGAGTCCCGGGTGTTGTGACTTTTCCAGAAGTAGAAAGATACATCGTTGTAAAACCGGTAATCGAAGAATTGGACGACGACGACCTCGTTGAGGTTGTTGGAGGACCCTTCAAAGGAATGAGAGCCAAAATCACGAGAGTCGACAAAGCAAAGGAAGATGTGACCCTTGAGCTTTTGGAAGCAACATTCACTTTGCCAATTACTGTTCACGCCGATTACGTGAAACTTGTTGAGAAAGCCAAAAAGGAAGAATAAGAAATGGGAGAAAAGAAGATTGTTGAAGCCTTGGTGAACGGTGGACAAGCTACCGCCGGTCCTCCTCTTGGACCCGCTCTTGGACCTCTGGGGGTTAATGTTCTAGCTATCGTAAACAAAATCAACGAAATAACAAAGGGTTACTCTGGCATGAAGGTGCCGGTGAAGATCAGCGTTGACACCGATAATAAGGAATTTGAAGTGACCGTAGGCACACCTACAACCTCAGCGTTGCTTGTCAGCGAGTTGGGGGTAACGAAGGGATCAGGGGTCCCTAGCACTGAAAAAATTGGGGACCTGTCCCTAGAACAAGTGATACGCATTGCCAAAGTCAAGAGTGAGGATGTTTTAGCTAGGGACCTGAAGGCAGCGGTTAAGGAGGTTTTGGGGACTAGCGTGAGTATGGGCGTAACGGTGGAAGGCAAAGATCCAAGGGAGATTCAAAAGGAGATCAATGAGGGAAAATACGACGCCTTACTAACGAAAGAAGCTTAAGAGTAATAAGATTTTTATAACTGGCTCTTGTACGTCATTGGCGCGAGGCTCTAAGGATGCCATTGAACATGAAAAACCTCCTTGCTGCAGTTAAAGAGGTTAAAAGCAAGTCTAAAGAACGGAAGTTTTCTCAATCTATAGACCTCGCCATAAACTTACAGAATATTGACATGAAGAAGCCTGAAGGCAGAATTCAGGAACGCATCGAATTGCCACATTCTGTTGGAAAGGAAATTGAAATCTGTGTTATCGCCACAGGCGAGATGGCGTTGAAAGCCAAAAGGGCAGGAGCTAGCTTGGTCATCGAAAGAGCTGCCCTTGAAGCTTTAGTGGGTGACAAGAAAAAACAGAAAGGCATCGCTAGAAAATATGATCTCTTCATAGCCGAAGCCCCCCTGATGCCCCTTGTAGGCAAGAGCCTTGGTGCCTCGCTTGGACCTAGAGGGAAGATGCCTACTCCAGTTCCTCCTAATGCTAACATAGAGGATCAGATTGAGAAACATCGAAAAATTGTTTTTGTGAGGATGCGGGGACAACCGGTTCTTCAGTGTCGTGTAGGAAACGAAGAGATGAAAGATGATGAGATAGCTGAAAACGTTCAGGCGGTTGTAAGGAGAATCGAAGTAAAACTCAAGAGAGGAATCAAAAACTTTAGGTCTGTTTACCTGAAAACCTCGATGGGTTCTGCAGTTAAGGTGGCTATGTAGGGAAAGGTTATGGTTGTCCGTCAATCAACTCTGTTAAAGGCTGACGAAGTCAAGGAAATAAAGGGACTTCTGTCTCAGTATAATTCGGTGGGAATCGCCAGCCTAGAAAAGGTTAGAGCCGCCCAACTTCAGAAACTGAGGAAGAAGCTGGAAAAAAGCGCCAATCTTCGTGTTGTTAAAAATTCTCTCATGATTAGGGCTGTTTCTGAAGCCAAAGATAAGTTGGCTATTGAAAAGCTTGAAGAATACTTAACAGGCCCCAACCTTTTCCTTTTCACCAACCTGAACCCTTTCAAACTTGTTCTTCTTCTCGAAAAGAGCAGGGTTAAGGCAGTAGCTAGGGCAGGAGATGTAGCCGCCTTTGATGTTACAGTTCCTGCCGGAAACACAGGATTGCCTCCAGGTCCGATTATTAGCCAATTTACTGCTGTGGGGTTGCGTACCAGAATAGAAGCTGGAAGCGTCTGGGTGGCTAAAGACACTCTGGTAGTTAAAGAAGGCGAGCCTATAAGCACTCAGCTTGCGAGTTTGCTGTCGAAGCTTGGAATAAAGCCTGTGGAGGTTGGTCTCAGCTTAAAAGTCGTCTATGACGAGGGGATGATTCTAACCGAAGAAGACTTGACTGTGGACCTTGATGGAGTTCGGCGAAGCATCGAAGAGGCGCACCAGTATGCTTTCAATTTGTCTTTGGAGGCGGCTATTCCTCTTCCTGAAAACATCAGTTTCCTCCTTAGGAGGGGTCATCAGGAAGCCTACAGTTTAGCTTTGAACGCTGGTATACCCACCAAGGATACTGTAGCTGATCTAATCAGAAAGGCTAACATGGAAATGCTAAGCCTAAGCGAAAAATTGGATGAAGTAGAGAAAAAGAGTGCGTCACCGAGTTAGGTTCAGAAAAGTTGAAAAGTAAGTATGATGGAAAAGATGGAGGGAAATGAATATGGAATACGTATATGCTGCGATGCTCCTGCACA
>SMTZ1_10004428_pt1 | contig 14124 bp, 15 predicted proteins | sample DeeMarSWOR136_30_FD_25667 | JGI IMG/M metagenome (IMG submission 25667) | reverse complement strand
ATCCGTTTTGGGGTATGGATGTATCATTGAGAATTGCTGAAACACCTTACATGATAAATGGGTTTTCAGTTGATAGTGGTAGTTCCACAGGGGAGATTATGCATTTTACTGCTTCTAAAACTGGAAATTATTATATCCAAATGAAACTTAATTCAGGTTCAGGATTTTATGATATAATAGTAGAATCAGGAATAACTGATCCAGCTACCGGAAGAACAACTGATTTTTTTGATATTTCATATTTATTGGTACTTATATTACCTAGTCTATTCATTTTGGCAGTTGGATTAATCATCTTAATAAAGCGACCTGTATTAAGAAAAAAGAGACAACTTATCAGTGTATATAAGAAAACCGAAGATGTTAAGAAAGAGGTTTTGGTTGAAGAGGAAGAATTAATGATTTGCCCATATTGTGGAAGTGATATTAAGAAAAACCTTAAAATATGTCCAGAATGTAATAGTTCTCTTGAATAAATTTCTTTATTATATTTTTTTATCTTACAAATCTGAGAAGTTTTAATTAAAAACTATAATTTTAAATCAATTAAATTCCCAAATATACTTTTCTTATTCGCGGTTCTCTTTCTAATTGTTCTCTTGTTCCTCTCATTCCAATTTTTCCATCTTCAAGTACGTTAATAACCTCTGCAACTTTCATTGCAAAAACTATATCTTGCTCAACTAATAAAGTAGTAGTTCCTTCCTGCTGTATTTTTTTGATTGCATCAAAAATTGTGTTCTTTACTTTTGGAGCTAAGCCTACTGAAGGTTCGTCTAACAAGAGTAGCTTTGGATTCGACATTAATGCTCGACCTATCGCAAGCATTTGCTGTTCACCGCCACTTAACGTTCCTGCTCGCTGTTTTCTTCTCTCTTTTAGTCGAGGGAATATTTCATAAACATAATCTCTTAATTTCTTATACTTTCGCTTATCTTTTAATAGATATGCCCCCATTCTGATGTTATCAGCAACATTTAAATCATAAAATAACCTTCGACGATCTGGACATTGAGAAATCCCTTTTTTGGTAATTACATGAGCTTTTAAGCCATCAATCCTTTCACCCAGAAAGATTATTTTACCTCTGTTAGGTTTATTTAAACCAGATATTAATCTTAGGAGTGTTGATTTCCCAACTCCATTTGGGCCAATAATAGCATTTAAAGAGTTTTTTTCCACTTTTAAATTGAGTTCTTCAAGTACTCTTGCGCTCCCATAATAATGATAAACTTTTTTCAATTCAAGCAAAATCTTGACCCTTGGCATATTTAGAAATCTTAGCGTTATTCATTTTCTTCAATAGAAACAATAAAATTAGCAAATAACTCTTCTTTGCTTTTTCATATAATAAATATACCTAATAAAATAATAATAGCTTTTTAAACCCTCTCATATGGTATTTTATAAAAAATTATTAGTTCTGGTTTTATTTATTTCCATTTTTTTCATAAAATATTACTATGAAATTATATATATAGGATTCTTTTATGGTTATACCTAATCGTTAAAATTCTTTTGTTTTATTTTATGCTAATAACGTTTTTAAAAATTGGATTTTTCTATTATTTAGACCGATATGTATGGGATGTAATATCGTGATAGACATTACTGGGAAAGATACAATTCTTAGGATTGCTACCGCATCAGGTAAAATTAAGTTGAAAACAGAGACAATTGAGAGGATAAAACAGGGTACTACTGAAAAAGGTGATGTGTTCACGATAGCAAAAATTGCTGCTATCAATTCAGTTAAAAAAGTTCCAGATATAATCCCTCTCTGCCACCCAATCCCAATAACCAGTGTTAATATAAATTTTGAATATAAAAATGAGACTATAATCAAAGTTAATTGTACAGTGAAAAGTTTCGCTAGAACTGGGGTTGAGATGGAAGCATTAACAGGGGTTAATATTGCACTTTTAAACATTTGGGATGTAGTTAAAATGTATGAAAAAGATAATGAAGGCCAATATCCCTCTACACTAATTTACGACATTAAGGTTGAGGAGAAAATCAAAAAATAGAGCAACTAATACTATGAAAGATAAATGCAATCGAGAAATAAAGCATATTAGATTTTCTATTACATCAAAGTGTAATTATAATTGCATTTATTGTGACCAAGAGGGTTTTACTCCTAAAACCTCAGAATTAACAGTTGAAGAGATTACTAAATTATGTAAAATATTAGCTGAAATATTAAATGTAACAAGAATTAAATTTACTGGTGGGGAACCTTTATGCAGAGAAGGTGTCATACAAATCATTAAAAATGTTTCTGATTTGCATCTTTATAAGGATATCTCAATGACTACTAATGGTCTTTTATTATATGAAAAAGCAGAAGAATTATACAAAGCTGGTTTAAATCGAATAAATGTATCACTAGGCTCTTTCAAACCAGAAGTATATAAGCAAATTTACGGCTCAGATTCTCTAGAAATTGTTTTAAAAGGTTTACAAAAGGCAAAAGAAGTTGGATTAGATCCAATAAAGTTAAATTTTGTTCTAATGAAAGGATTAAATGAAAATGAATTAGAAAATATGTTTGAATTTTGCGGAAAAAATGGTTATATTCTGCAATTAATTGAATTACATGAGGTTTCAGATGCAGTGGGAGGAAATGGTGAATTTTATAAGCAGTATCATCTTGATCTTAAACCTGTGATTAAAGAACTTGAAAAAAAGGCAGTGAATACAATAATAAGAGGTTCTATGCAAAATCGGAAAGTATTTACTTTACCTAATTCTGCTATAGTTGAAACTATAGCTCCCGGTCATGAATTCTGCATGGGATGTACAAAATTACGCGTTGGATGTGATGGAAATCTTTTTGGATGCTTATATCGATCAGATCTTGGGAAAAATATTAAAGAGGCACTCCGAAACCATCATTCATTAGCAAAATACGAGCAAATTGTCAAACAGGTTGTAGATTCTCGAGAACCTTATTATTAATAATTATTATAATATGATAAAATGAACGTAGAAGTTCTTTATTTTGCTGAATTTAAGGATATTACTTCAAAAGAAAAAGAAGTATTTGAGGTAACAACTAATATGGAAGAGTTATTGAGTTTATTATTTCAAAAATATGAATCTCTTAAAAATCTAATTTGGGATGAGAAAACCAAAAAAATACATAGTTTAATATCAATAATAATTAACAACCAAGCTATTCATGAAAAAGATCCATCCTTTATTAATTTAAAGGATAAAGATTCAATAGCATTCTTATTACCTATCTCAGGAGGATAAATTAAAATGCAATCAAATGAAAATTCTGTTAGATCAGGTATATATCATAAAGGAGAAATAGACCTAGAGAGAATAATTAAATCAGTAAAAACTCATCCTGAAATAAGTAAAGCTGGATCAATTCATACGTTTACAGGAATTGTAAGAGATAATTCAATAAAAGGTAAACCAGTAATTAGTATGAAAATTGATGCATATGACGATTTAGCAAATAAGAGTATTGCTAGAATCTGTGAAACTCTAAAGCAAGAGAAAGGAATAATCAATGTTAAAATTATTCACTTAAAAGGAGATTTTGAACTTTCAGAAGATCTTGTCTATGTTGTAGTAGCATCAGCCCATAGAAAGGAAGGATTTGAAGTAATAAGTAAAGCTGTTGATATGTACAAAAAAGAAATAGCAGTGTGGAAAAGAGAAGATTTTTCAGATGGGACATCTGAATGGATTCATTAAATAGAGGTGTATATTATGAAATTTCTTAAAGCAATTGCTGTAGAGGAATTTAAGGATCTTCTTAATCAAGTTTCAAAAATACACCTAGATGAGGAAATAATTTCTCTTGAAGACAGCTTTAATAGAATACTTTCGCGAGATATATTAAGTGCAATTGATGTTCCCCATTTTCGAAAATCTCGGATGGACGGTTATGCAGTTATTGCAGAAGATACGTTTGGTGCAGAGGAAGATAATATAATTTCTTTGGAGTTAGTAGAAACAATACAAGCTGGTCAAGAACCAAAAATGAAATTAAAAAATGGGCAATGCAGCTATGTTGCAACAGGGGCTGCGATACCTGAAAATGCAAATGGAGTAGTAATGGTTGAATTTACAGAAAAAAAGGAAAATAAAATTGAGATATCGAAAGCTGTCCCTCCAGGAACTCATATTATTAACATAGCACATGATATTAGAAAAGGAGATAAAGTCTGTAAGAAAGATACTTTAATTAATCTACCCACAATGGGAATTCTATCAGCGTGTGGCATAAGTAAAGTCTCAGTTTTTAGAAAGCCAATTGTAAGTCTTCTAAGTACTGGAGATGAACTTGTTACTCATGAAGAAAAAGTACTTTCTATTGGAAAAATATATGATATTAACTCAATTGTCTTAAAAAGGGCAATTGAAAATACTGGGGTTAAAGTTAATTATTTAGGAATTGTGAAAGATAACTTTCAAGATTTAAAAAAAAAAATTGAATTAGCATTAAATCAAAGTGATATAGTTATACTCTCTGGTGGCACTTCTAAAGGAGAAGGTGATTTAGGACCAAATGTTTTGAATGAATATTCTGATATTGAAATCATGGTCCATGGTGTCAGAATTAAGCCTGGGAAACCTATCATTTTTGCTAAAATAAAGGAAAAAATTATTTTTATTTTACCTGGATACCCAACATCAGCTTTAAGTTGTTTTTACGTATTTATTGATGATTTTCTAAGAAACATCTCTGGTTTCCCTCTAAGAAAAAAAATTTCTCAAGAGTTACAGGTTGGTGAGAGAATGTATAGCACAGTGGGGCGCCATGAATTCAAAGCAATTAAAATTAAAGAAGAAAACGGAATCAGGAAAATTTATCCTATCAAAACAGGTTCAGAAGCTATAAGCACAATGTTTTATGCTGATGGATACATTGAAATTGATGAATTGGAGTCAATTATAGAGAAGGGAGATATTAAGACGGTATATTTCTTCTAAAATATTCTAAAAATTTATAGAAATTGATGTATAATGAAAGTTCATGAAGATCATAAACAGAAAGCGCCAAAAGAAATTAATTTAGCTTTAGTGGTAGTCAGCACTAGTCGTTATGCTGAAATTCAAAATGATAAGGAAAGTTCTGATAAAACTATTCCTTTAGTAAAAAAGATTATTAAGGAACATCCTGTATTCTCGGTAGTTCATACTGAAATTATCGCAGATTCAAAGGATCAAATTAATCAAGTTTTGAAAACTCTTATAAATGATTCTACTGTTGATGTCATTATTTTTAGTGGTGGAACAGGATTATCTCCTAAAGATATTACATATGAAATTTTAGAACCTCAATTAGAGAAAAAATTTCATGGTTTTGGAGAGATATTTAGATCTTTATCTTATAATGAAATTGGTACATCTGCTATGTTATCAAGAGCAACAGCAGGTATTTTACACAAGAAAGTTATTTTTCTACTTCCTGGCTCTCCCAATGCGGTTAAATTAGCATTAGAGAAATTGATAATACCTGAACTAGGGCATATTCTATATTTAATCAATAAGGAAGAGTGAAATGATTTGGAACGATTAAGGAAAATTGGTTTTTCAAAATTAACTTTATTAGATGAAGCGCTGAAAAAGTTATTTGTTCTCGTTAAATCAAATATTGATGAAGAAATAAGCTTAAAAAGTTGCCTAAATCGTATCTTAGCAGAAGATATAATAAGTAACATTAATATCCCACCTTTCGATCGTTCGGCTATGGATGGTTATGCCATTAAAGCTGAAGATTCCTTCGGTGCTTCCCCTAATAACCCTAAAAAAATTAAACTTGTTGGAAATATCGAAATCGGAGAGAGCACTCAACTCAAACTTAATACATCTGAGGGGATCAGAATTTCAACAGGAGCTCCAATTCCAAAAGGTGCTAATGCTGTTATTAAAATTGAAGATACTGAAATAGATAATAAGATAATAAGTTTATTTACATCACTTGTACCAGGAAAGAATGTTGCAAAAGCAGGAGAAGATATTAAAGAGGGTACAAAAATTTTAGATATTGGTCTTGAATTAAAATCTGAACATATTGCGCTCTTATCTTCTCTAGGTTATAAAAATATTAAAGTAAAAGTTAAACCAAAAATAAGTGTTTTTTCCACTGGTAATGAATTAATTGAGCCAGGAAATCCCCTTGAACCTGGTAAAATCTATAATTCAAATACTCCTATGATTTCTAATTTAGTGAAATTATATGGAGGCTTAGTAATTTCAGAAGCTACTCTAAAAGACGATAAAGAATTAATTAAAGATGAGTTATTTAAAGCTTCAAAAACATCACAGATTATAATCTTCACGGGAGGTACTTCGGTTGGAACAAAAGATTTATTACCTGAAGTTATTCATGAGAGTGGGAAGATACTAACACATGGAATAGCTATGAGACCAGGTTCACCTATTTTAATAGGATTTTTAGAGGATACTCTAATTTTTTGCCTTCCTGGAACCCCTGTGGCGGCATATGTAGGGTTTTTAAAAATAGTTGGACCGACAATAAGAAAAATGATGGGGTGTTTAAATTTAGATCCAAGAACAGAAGTTATAGCTATTATTGATAGAGATGTCCCTGTTTCAAGCATGGGGTATATCAGTTATTTAAGAGTAAAACTTAATAGAGTAGAAAATGAAATCATAGTAATACCTGTAAAATTGAAAGGTTCGGGCGTCATAAGTTCTTTAACAGAGTCTGATGGTATAGTTGAAATTCCCCCTACTCAAGAAGGTTTGAAAAAAGGTGAGAAAGTAGTAGTAAAACTATTTCCTAAATAAGAATCTAATTATTAGATTTCTTTTCTTTTAGTTGCCTTTCTAATTCTTCTTTCTCTTCCTTTAACTTTTCAATCTTTTTATCTTTGCTTTTTATTTTCAATCCTGTAATTGTGATTCCTTGCAAATTGAGTATTTTTTTAATGAAAATATAAGTTGCAAATGAAATTCCAACTAGATAGAGAACATTTACAGACCAAAAGTAAGGATCTATTGTCCTCCAAATCTCTTGTACTCTGGGAAAGCTTAAAAATGGGAGAAATACGGCAATAAGTCCAATCCATATCATACCAATCAATAAAAATGCTTTTTCCCACAACCTTATTTGTAGTCTATAAAAAACATATAAATGAAGCCAATACATTACGCAAATAAAAGCAATAGGCAGAAATAAAATTGAACCAATTGCTAATATTAATAAAAGATTAACTGCAAATTTGTTTCTCCACAAATCTAAAATATCTTTCACAGCCATTTGATCTTGAACCTGAGCTTTAGCATATTCTTTTCTCAAAGAAAAATATTCCTTCTTTATCTTTCTTGCGACTTTTTTCGCTCCCTTCTTCCAAAAGGATAATTTACTTATTTCAGCAGCTTTATGAAATTGTTCACTAGCTAAGGGGATAATATAAAGATTTAGCAGTAAAGATACAATCCCATAGATATAAATTATATTATCAAACCATAACCATATGCCTGTCTGAGTGACTGCTGCTTCCTCAGTATAACTTGAAACAATTGTATAAATCGCATATCCTATTAAGAACGATGGAATAATAATCTCAAATACGATTAAAAAAATTGTCCCTCGTTTTCCTAATTTATCGCTTAATTTATTCATAATAAGCAAAAATCCATTTGCGATACTCAAGATCAACCCAAAACCTGCTAGAAATTTTACCACCCAAAAGAAAACTAGAAATGTGAAATTTAATGATAAATCACCAAAGAATAGAATTAAAAACATCAATGCTGTAGTAATAGCTAAACCAGTAATATAAACAATTTTATATGATTTTTCTTCCATATAAAATAAAATGAACAGGCTTATTTAATCTATAAGTTAATAATTTGAAAATTTATTTAATCCTAATATAATTCATTAAATAGGATTATCTATATTATTATCAATTACAATTAATTTTTCTCTTTCTTTATTGTTGAAAATTGCTAAAATCAGTAATGTAAATTTATTTTAGACTTGGTTAATTCTTAGACTTATGGTTGATTCAACCATCGTTATAAAAGAAATACAGGAAAAGTATAGAATAATTGGTAGGATAGAAGAATTAAAACAAATCATATTAGCTCACGAAATAGGTAAAAATGTATTAATCGAAGGAGAAGTAGGTGTTGGCAAAACAAGATTAGCCAAAGCTGTTGCTGAATATTTTGATTCTAATTTTTATCGTGTTGATTGTAGTGAAGAATTACTTCCCCATAACCTTGTTGGATATTTTGACCCTCCTCTTGTAATTGCGAAAGGATATGAAGAAGATTCATATAAATATGGGCCTCTTGCCTTAGCAATGTTGAAAGGAGGATGTTTATTCATAAATGAAATAAATAGGATGCCTGAAAATACTCAAAATTCTTTACTAACAGCATTAGATGAAGGTATACTTGATATAGCTAAATTAAAAACCATAAAAGCTCACAAAAATTTCTTTGTTATAGCAACTCTCAATCCTAGAGCACATATAGGAGTCACAGTTCTCGGTGAAGCACTTAAAGACCGTTTTGTATGGATTAATCTCGAATATCAAAATCCTGAAGAAGAAATATATATTATCAAACAAGAAGCTAACTTGATCAGTAAAAATGCTGATAAGATCGCTGTTATTTCTCAAAACATTATTCAAATGACGAGAGAAACCACTAAAATCCGTAGAGGAAGTTCTATAAGAGGAGCAATAGATTTAGCAGCTTTAATAAATCAATACCCAAATGAAAATAGTTCAAAAAATTGGATTGAAGCTGCTGTAATGGCATTGTATAATAAAATCGAGCTTGAAGACGGATTAACACAATCAAAAAAAGAAATTATTACTAATATTGTACTAGCTGCTTTAAATAAATCGGATTTTCAATAATCGATGATTTCTCAGAGGAGACATCTGATGAGATTGAGAATAGACTGCATGTAAGATATACTGATAGACCTCCAGATAGTAAAATTTTAGAGTATGAAATAATTAGAAAAAAAAAGAAAAAACCTGATTATTATAGATCGCTTGCTAACACTCTTGACTATAAACAGATAAAGGAATTAACATATCTGGCTATCCAGCATAAAAACCTTGAAGCCATAATGGGACTTCTCAAAGCAAACGTATATGCATCCACAGATGCATTAGATACAGAGGAAGGAGTGAATTTCTTTTCAGAAAAAGCCAAAGAAGCAGGAGAATTTATGCCTGAAATTTACTTCTTTATAAGACGCCCAATTTCTGAAAAATATAAAGCAATCTTTCGAAGATTGGCTCGTCAAAGTATTTTAAAACTTTCATTAAAGATTACTAGTAAAGGAATTCGAGGTTATTTTAAGAAAACTATTCCCAATTACCAAATTGGTATGCCTGAATTCAGCATAGACGAGACAATTCAGCATAATCCCTTGAAAGTTCATAATAAAACTCTAAGTTACCAAGACATATACGGAATAGAAAGGAAGCGGCAAAAAAGAAAAATAGTGTTAATTTTAGATACTAGTGGAAGCATGTATGGTCGATTACTCCTGAATGCTGCATTGACCACTTCTGTTTTAGCCTATCATATGGAAAAAGAAGACTATGCCATTATTTTATTTAATTCAACTGCAATGACTTTAAAAAAAATCAACCAAAAGAAACCAATAATAACAATCATAGACGATATATTAGATTCAGAAGCCATTGGCTTCACAAATATATATATAGGTCTTGAAAAAGGATTAAAAGAACTAAACAAAGTTCGAGAAAAAACCAAGCATAAATTTGGGATACTTATTTCTGATGGTAATTTTAATAGAGGAGCAGATCCAGTGGAAATAGCAAAGATTTTTCCAAAATTACATGTTATCGGAATGCCTTCTGAAAATGATGCTGAACGAGGAATTGACACATGTAGGGAAATTGCTAAAGCAGGAAGGGGAAAATTTTATGCTGTAAATGATTATAAAGAAATCCCACGAGCCTTGATTGAATTACTTTCTCAAACCTAACTCAATATTTTTAAGGCTTAAATTTCGGTTTTTAAACAAATTTATAATTTTAAAATAAAAACTATTTATTATTATTGAAAAGAATATAAATAAAAGAGAAATATATTTTAATATATTTAAATGCTACTTCCAAGTTTAAACTGGTGATAACTTTATATATAAATGAAAAAACGCCTGACTATATTTTTAAGTTATGTATGCTTGGGGACGGAGGAGTTGGAAAAACTTGTATTGCTCAAAGATTATGTTATAATACATTTAGTTTGAATACTCAATTAACTGTGGGTATAGATTTTTATACTTATGAATTTTCTGTTACAATAAAAAAAGATAAAAAGCTTGTTAGACTTTCAATTTGGGATTTTGGAGGACAAGAGCAATTTAAGGCTCTTTTTAGGTATTATATTAATGGAGTGAATGGATTATTTTTAGTTTTTGATTTATTAAGAATGGAATCATTGATGAAATTGGAATGGTGGGTCAAAAAGTTGGAAGAATTTGAGTATCATACTATACCAAAGATTCTGATTGGTACAAAACTTGATTTAGCTCGATTAGAGGATAGTCAATTAAAAGTCGACAAATTGGTAATTGAACAATTCCTACAAAGATATAATGAAAAAGATTATATTCCAACATCTTCTAAAGAAGATACAAATATTACTCTTATTTTTAAGGCACTTGTTAAGAAAATATTTGATTTTAATAATTTTGAGTATGATAAAATACTTTAAGGTGCTAATATAAAAAAATATCTCATCATTATTCAGTAATCAAGTATTCTTTTGGGATTTGTTGGCCAAAACCTACCTTTTTAAATTTCTGACCATTTTTAACGTAGAGTTCACTAGCCCATTTTTGATTAGTTTGGCTAGGATACTCCTTCCTTTTAGTTGCTGGTACTCCAGCATATAAACAAAATTGTTCCGTGTCTCCTTTTAATACTGATCCTGCTGCTAAAATACTACCTCTTCTAAGTTTAGCATCTTGAAGAACTGTCGCATTTATTCCAACCAATGCTAAATCTTCGACAGTACAAGGACCATGACACATGCATAGGTGTGCTAATCTTACGTGATTTCCGATCTTACACATTTTACGAGGATATGAATGCAACACCACATTCTCTTGAATACTTGTATTTTCCCCTACAATTATTTTTCCCCAATCTCCACGCAATATTGCTCCAAACCATATATTTGCATAAGCACCTATTTCTACATCCCCTATTATTACAACATTCGGAGCAATAAAAGCAGTAGGATGAATTTTAGGAGTAGTTCCATTAAATGGGCTTTCTTTTATCATTCTAAATCTATTTAAATTTGAATATTAAAAATTAATTTGGAATGACAAAAAATATTTACTAAAACTTAAAATTCAATTTTTTTATTAATGCTTCTAAATTATGCAATAATTTTTGAATTTTCACTTTTCATATCATATGTGTTTTGTAATGATTTTCCTGATTTCCATTCATTTCTAAGAATAAATTTCTGAACTAATCCATTTACATTTTTTGGCAGTTCTTCTTTGAATTCTACGTAACTAGGAACCATAAAATATGCTAAATTTTGTTGTAAGAATTTGAAAAACTCTTTATGGGTGATTGATGCATCTTTTTGAATAACAGCGCATATTTTTAACTCTTTTTCTGAGGATTTACTGCTAGAAACTTCAAAAACAGCACTTTCAACTACAAGTGGATGGGAATTAGCTACAATCTCGATATCCACTGCAAAAAAAATCTCATTATCTCTTCGTATCATATCAGATTTCCTTCCCAAATAATATACAAAACCTTCTTGATCAGTATATCCAAAATCGCCTGTGTATATCCATCGATCTTCTCCTCTTCTTGCTCTATTCTTTTCTTGTAAGTTATAATATTCAAGTTCAAAAGGAAGTCTTGTTCTTGCACAAATTTCACCTATATTATCTCGTCCAGGAGGAAGCCTATTGCCTTCAAAGTCGGTAATCTTAATTTCAACACCCCTTGCTGGCTTTCCTATAGATCCCAATTTTCCCCCATTAGATCCTACATTATTAATAGTAAAACCACAACTCTCAACTAGAGCCCATATCTCAATTATTTGAATACCAAACCTTCTTTCGAAAGTATCCCATATTTTTTTTAAAGCTCCTGCACCAAACGCAAATTTAATTGAATGATTTCTGTCATTTACAGATGGTAGTTGATTTACTAACGCAGTTAAGTGTGCCCCATAATAGCAAAAAGCATCAGGTTTATATTTTTCTACATCATTCCAGAAAGATGCAATATCAAACTTTTCAGCAATAACTATCGATCCGTTGTAAAACATTACTGGAATTGTAATGAAGTATCGAGCTAATCCCTGAAATAATGGTAAAGAACAATAAAACTTATTGAAATCTTTGCCAAATCCTAGAGGTTCCAATTGTTTTCCCACACTAATCCCTGACAATGTATAATGGTTTCTATACAATACTCCTTTCGGTTTCCCTGTAGTCCCTGCAGTGTATAATATTTCAAGAGGATAAAAATTATTGATATGAATATTAGGATTCTCGAAATTTTCAGAACAGATTTCCGTAAAACTAGCGTATTTATTATTAAATTTAAAATCTTCTGGTGCGTTTCGTATAAATATTTTCTTAATTCGATGTAGATTATGATAAATCTCCTCGACATTCGCAAGATACCTATAATCAATAATTAAAATATCAGAGCTACTATTTTTCAAAACAAATTCTAGTAAATCCTTTTCTAATGGATCATTAATAGGAACAAATACACTACCTGTTTTTGCGATACCAAACCAACAAAACAGAATCTCTGGGCAATTTGGTAGCATTAGGGCAATATTGGGATTTTTTAATTTTAATCTTTTAATTTGTTTTATAAGCCCATTTGCAATTCGATTTGAAATTACATTAACATCAAAATAAGTATAAACCTTATCACGAAAATAAATGAATGGTTTATCTTTATTAGCTAGTGCTTTATTTTCTACTATTTTTGGTACAGTAGCATCTTCAATGCCATAAACTTTTGTTATTTCACTTAGATTATATACCCTTCGTATTTCCAAGTGCTCACCTTTTAAATATATCATCACTTCTTCTTTATCTCTAAATGGAAAAGCCCGACTTTTAGCAATCTTTTTTGGTATATAAGCCCAAAAACTATAATAATCGCGGTTACCAGATTTTTTCTTCGTTATTTTACCTTTTCCTGTTATCATTTTTAGTTCAAATTTTTTTTATTTTTACTATTGTAATTTATAATTTCCTAACGTAAAAAAATATTTATTTTTTAACCTTACTTTTTCGCAAATTCCTCAAAATTATAATTGGAAAAGCGGTTTAATTTATGAATTAAATAAAGTGTGTTAAAAAATGTAATTGAATGATAGTACAGTATGGAGTATATTAAAATTAATAAGGAAAAAGTATATCTCGATAATGGTAATTTGTATTTAGAAAATTTCAAAATAAATAAAATAAGCGAGATAAGAAGATTAAAGAAATATATTAACTTAAACGCATTGTATTTAGAAAAAAATAAAATTTCTGTAATTGAAGGATTGAATCATCTTTCAAACTTAAAGAAACTTCACCTAGAAGCAAATTTAATAACTGAAATTAGCGGATTAAATTCCCTTATTAATTTGGAAGAATTAGAATTAAGTGGGAATCAAATCTCTAAAATTCAAGGTATAACTCATCTTCATAAATTAAAAAGTCTTCTTTTGAATGATAATAGCATCAAAAAAATCGAAGGTTTAGGAAATTTGATCCACCTTGAACATTTAGATTTGAGTAGTAATCAAATAAGAGAAATTGAGGGAGTAGATAACCTGAAAAATCTTAAGTATTTAAATCTCTCAAATAATCAAATTACAGAGATAAAAAGCCTTAATAAAATAAATAATTTAAGGATTTTAGAAATCAGAGATAATCCAATAAATAATTTTTATGTATTTAAAGATCTTAGACACATTAAGCAAATTATCTATTAGATTATCTAAGTGTATTTGTGATTTTACATGATATAATTGGAATCTCTTTATTTTTTAAATTTTTAGAACCTAGATGAAATTCACGTTATTTTTAAATTGTTGATCTATCTTTATAAAATCTAAAGCAAATCTATTTATTTT
>SMTZ1_10004427_pt1 | contig 14124 bp, 12 predicted proteins | sample DeeMarSWOR136_30_FD_25667 | JGI IMG/M metagenome (IMG submission 25667) | reverse complement strand
TCAGTTGCTGCAACGGATTCGGATGATCAAAAAGCGTCCTTTTCCAATTATGGCACCTGGGTTGATATAGCTGCTCCCGGGGTTGATATATTATCTCTGCGGGCAAGCGGAACCTCGCTGGGCAAAATATACGATGATTATACAACAATTGCATCGGGGACATCTATGTCCTGTCCATACGTTGCCGGTGCCTGCGCTTTTATACTCTCAATTTATCCTGAAATTACTCCTGACCAGCTTGAAGAACATCTTGAAAATTCAGCCGACCCGATTGATCCTGTCATTTGCGCTTCTGGGAGGTTGAACCTCTACAAAGCAAGGCTGCGAGTAGCGGGTCCGGAGGGAAAGGTTTATTTTGACAGCGAGGCCTATTGCTGTTCGGGCCTGTTAACAATCCGACTCTTTGATTCAGACCTTGCAGATAATACCACCCAGGCAGTTATTGTATCGACTAATGGCGGAGATTTTGAAATAGTTACGCTTACTGAGTTAGCTTCTTCTATTGGTATTTTTGTCGGGACAATTTTAACCGATTCGGCTTCTCCCGATACCAGCGATTCTTTGCTGCAGGTATCTGACGGGCAGATTGTTACCGTAACATATAACGACGAGGATGATGGTACTGGTGCTGGTACGGTCGTAACCGATACGGCAGTGATAGATTGTCAAGCACCGGTTATTTGTGATATTCGGATGAGTTTTCCTGGTCGCCAGCCGACAATTAGCTTTGAGACAGATGAACCCACAACAGGACGTGTTTTATGTGGCTTGGTCTGTGGAGGGCCGTACATTATCGACGAACTGGACTTTACATTTGCAACCAGTCATACCCTAGAATTGACAGGAGTCACTCCGGAAACAAAGTATTTCTTTGTAATTGAAGCTAATGATATCGCAGGGAATAAAACGGTAGCTAATAAAAAGGGCCGTTGTTATGAGTTTACTACTACAGGTGTTGGCAACATCTATGTTCCCGCTCAGTGTCCCACTATACAGGCAGGGATTGATAATTCATGGGATGGAAGTATTGTCTGGGTTGCTGACGGGGTATACACAGGCGCTGGCAACCGTGATATTGATTTTAAAGGAATGTCTATCACGGTCCGCAGCGAGAATGGCCCTGAGAATTGTATAGTTGATTGTAACGATACGGAGACAGATTTCCGCCGAGGATTCTATTTTCACTCCGGCGAAGATAACAATTCGGTTCTGGCCGGCTTTACTATTACAAACGGATATATCCCAGGTCGGTGGAATGCTGGCATCGGCGGCGGAATCCTCTGCACCAATAACAGTAGTCCGACAATCACTAATTGCATTATTACAGAGAATTCAGCAGGCTGGGAGGGCGGCGGAATCCTCTGCACCAATAACAGCAGTCCGACAATCACTAATTGCATTATTACAGGGAATTCAGCCGGCTGGGACGGCGGCGGAATCCTCTGCGCCAATAACAGCAGTCCGACAATCACTAATTGCATTATTACAGGGAATTCAGCCAGGTGGGACGGCGGTGGAATGTGCAACTTATTTAGCAGTCCTAATATTAATAACTGCAGTTTCATTGCAAATTCAGCTATCGGCAATGATGGTGGCGGTATTAATAATGAGAACAGCAGTCCCACCATTACCAACTGTATCTTCAGTGGTAATTGTGCTTATGATTGGGGTGGTGCCATACGTAATATTCATCACTGCGACCCAGCCATTATCAACTGTACCATAGTCGGTAATTTAGCTGATGACGGCGGTGGAATGTTCTACTGGGTAGATTGCGAGCCAAACATTATTAATTGCACTTTTGCTGAAAATGTGGCCCGTAATGGAAACGCCTTGGGCTGTGATTCTGGGATGCCACCAGATCAGAGCAACATTCAGTTAACCAACTGCATCCTGTGGGATGGCGGCGACGAAATATGGAACAACGACGGGTCAACAATTGCGATTACCTACAGCAACATTCAGGGCGGTTTCTCCGGCGAGGGCAATATTGATATAGACCCGTTTTTTGTTGAAGCTGGTTACTGGGACGCCAATGGTACACCCGAGGATGCCAATGATGATTTCTGGGTTGAAGGTAACTATCATCTGCTGGGCGATTCACCGTGTATTAATGCCGGTGACCCGAATTACATCGTTGAACCCAATGAGACGGACCTTGACGGACGGCCGAGAGTTATCGATGGCAGAATCGATGTTGGTGCTTACGAATATTGGCCGCCTGTAGAAGCGCAACTTCGGATATTCCCGGAGGTAATTAACCGCTACAGCGGACAGAAGAATATATTGGCGTGGATACGGCTGCCGGAAGGTATTACTAAAGAGCAAATCGACAGTAATGAGCCGATACTGCTGTATCCCGGCGAAATAGAAGCGGTAAATCAATACGTCATTGAGCACGGAAGAACGGGACATAAACGCACCAGCGTTCTTGCTTTCTTCAAGAAGGCCGAGCTGATGGACGCTGTGGCTGACAACGGCCAGGTGGAAGTGGAAGCTGTTGGCAGTTTAACGAGCGGCCGATACTTCTACGGCAGTGATACGGTCCTGATACAAGCTCGGCCGGACAGACCGGCACATCGCTGGCGTTTTAATTGATTATCTATTATTGATTATTGACTATTTTTTAGTTGAGATTCTTCGGCTTCGCTCAGGGCAGGCTTAAGTCTTTTTATCCTCCAGAAGTTTCTCTGCAATTCTGGAAGCAGCGTCTTTATTCGCAATCCTGCTGCAGGCCTGGCTCATCTGTTTGCGCTTCCGGTCGTCTTTCATCAACGCTTCAAGCTGCTCGGCCAGCCATTGTTTCCTGTCTGCTGCGTTCGGCACATCATCTACTATTACCCCCACCCCTGCCTCGACCAGTTTGCCGGCATTCAAATACTGATGCCGGTCCCTGTGATACGGATAGGGCATACAGATACTCGGCACAGCAGCCGCTGCATATTCTGCCACACTGACCGCTCCACTTCTGCCGACCACCAAGTCCGCAGCGGCCAGCAGGTTCGGCATATCGTCGCAGTAACTTAAGACCTTATGCCCTATCGCAGCAGCGGTATACTGTTCTTTGACCATCTGGAAACCACTATGTCCTGTCAAATGAACTATCTGCCAACTGTCGGCGAAGCGGCTTAATTTTTCCAGCAGGCAACAAACCGTTCGATTGATATTGTCTGAGCCGCTGGATGCACCGGTTATAAGCAGGGTCTTTTTGTTTTCATCAAGGCCTAATTGCTCTATCGCCTTATGCGGGTCGGGATTTTCAAAGCCACTTCGCAGCGGACAGCCGACAACATTAACTTCGGCCCCGGCTTTGGCGAAGTATTGCCTTGTATCCTCGAACTGGACGAAAATCTCGTCGGCAAAGCAAGCAGTTAATTTATTGGCCCGGCCCGGGACAATATCGACGTTGACCAGTTTTACCGGCACTTTCAGTTTGCGGCCGGCCAGGCACACCGGCGCCGCCACGAACCCGCCGACACCGACTACCGTGGCGTTTTTGGCTTCGGCGATTATTTTCCCGGCGGTTCTGAAGCTGGCAAAGAACGAACGGCAAAAACCGATGAGTTTGTCCGGCCGAGCGGAAAAAGGTCCGGCCGGCAGGACGGTAGTTTCAAAGCCGGTCGGTTTCAGAACTCGTGTATCGATGTCACGGCTGCTGATAAAGAAATGTATTTTCGCTGTCGGTTCTGTTTTGATAATCTTTTCTGCGATGGCGACAGCAGGATAGATATGTCCACCTGTACCGCCGCCGGCAAAGAAAAAGTACCTGCCGTCCATTAATAACCTCCTTGTGCAAGCATACTGAAAGTTTGCCTGAACTCAGAGGCGGATGCAAGTGTTTTTTTGACTGTTTACCCGTCGTTAGTCTTCGGTCCCTTCGACATTGCTCAGGACGGGTTCACAGATTGACAGGGGTTAGAAGCATAAAAGATGAAAAATTTTTGTGAATCCTGTCTGAAAAGAGCTTTTCAAATTTATATTAGTCAGGAAAAACCGTTTGGCGTTTTGGCTTTTATCCTCAATTTTTCTAAATATATGCTGAAAGTAGCGAATCAGGATAGCGCATATACTTTTTGTAATCCTTCTTAAAGCTTTTCTAAAGAATCATAGAGCAAGTGGTTGATGGTATGAACTTTCTCGGTCAGTGCTGCCAGTTCGTCCATTGTCTTTGCTGATTCGACTGAATGCACAATTTCAGCCAGCTGGGCGGCACCGTTAATCGTATCAAGACCGTTATTCTGCATCGTCACCAGCACATGCCTGATTCTTCTTGCCAGCCGCTTACGGAAAAAGTCAAGATGCTCGGCTTTCAAAGCACCCTGTCTCCACGCGGGCTCGAACTCATGAAAAAACGCACACTCTTTGTTGATATACAGCAGCACTATTGCCTTGGCCGGATTGCCTTCTGAGAAAATCCTCGCCCACTGTAATTCCTCGTTTCGCCAGTGAGCATCTTTTACCGTTGTCTTGTATTCAACTTTGCGTCTCCAGGCGGGCTCGAACTCCCACGTACACTTTACCGTTGTCCTGTATTCAACTTTGCTCTTGGAAGTTACAGTCTTATCGGTGGTTGCACAGCTTACAATACTCAAGAGAAACGCACACAAACCAATTTTGAAGATTATTTTAGATTGCATCTTAAGTCTCCCTTACACAAGAACCAAATGCGAAACACTAAACATTACCTAACAACGTATTATCCGTATACCCCTATCCATCGTCAAGACAGAAACAGGGGTTTTAAGATGGGGTCATCAGGCGTTAATTTTTATATTGTTCCATGCAGCTGGACGTGGCGGATGACATCCCCTGAGCTGATGGTGGTACCGTTTGCGCAGCCTGTCACATTGCAGAACGAGATGGCATTATTGTAATCGAGCTGCGGTGTTAATCCTACAACAATCATATCGGCATCGGGCTTGCAACTGCAACTGACCAGCTTTCTGAACATAACGCCGCAGTGGGGGCAGTATAATTCGTCTTTAACTCCGTCTTCGAGTTTTCCCGAAAGGATAATTTTGTCGAAATCTCTTTGAATCGCCGAGAGCACGAGCTCACCTTCCATACTCGGCCGTTTAAATTTAAACCGCAGTCCGGGAGCACCATTTATTTTGTGGTCTTTGTCTATAATATTGCAGCCGTTGGGACAGTATGCTTCGGTTACAACGTACCTGGTCTTTTTTTCGTCCGCCTTTTTTGTATCCTTTTTCCGCTGGGGCAGAGGAATAATCAATTTGCCATTTTTGCTGAATCGTTCCATACTTGACCTGTGTTAAAAAACCCTTTTTTTCAATATCCCCAAATACAAGAAACGGTCAGTTTGAGTTTGTCAGGAATTTAGTGTATCATAAATAAAATGTCAAGATAAAAACTGGACATAGCGTTTATAAAACAGAGGGCAGAAGGCAGAGGACGCCACAGAAAAAACACCTGCCGTGTATTATCATTCCTCTCCAATCGTCTCTTCGGGTGATTGCTTAGCGATATTCAACAAAATTCCGACGGCGGCGGCGGATAGCAGCATACTGGTTCCGCCGGCACTTACAAACGGTAAAGGTATGCCTTTTGTCGGCAGGACAACCGTTACTACGCCGATATTGACTGCGGCCTGCAAGGCGATTGTCAGGCCAATGCCGCCGGCGAGCAATCGGCCGAAATGGTCCTTACAGCGCATAACCACCAAAATTGCCAGCCAGACAAACGCAATAAACAAGGCGATGACCGCAGCGGTTCCGACCAAGCCGAGTTCCTCGCCGATAATGGCAAAAATAAAGTCTGTTGTATCTTCGGGGAGATGGCCGTATTTGCAAATTCCTCTTCCCAGTCCTTTTCCGAACAGTCCGCCGGAACCTAGCGCAATGAGGGACTGGTTTGCCTGATAATTGGCGGAATCTGCCCACTTGCCGGGATTAACAAAAGCAGTAATTCGCTGGAGTCGGGCCGGTGAGCGGCAAAGTACTGCGCAGAAGGCAATTGCGCCAAAAGGCAAAAGAGTGAGGATATGTTGGTATTTTACGCCTGCAAATATTAATATCAAAAGTGCCAAAAATGATATAAAGGCCGCTGTTCCAAAATCCTCAGTGACTATCAGAGCGGCCACGACGGCTGTTACGGCACAGGCGGGGACAAATGCTTTCCAGTATAACCTGATGTTGGAACTGAACTTATCACAAAATGCAGCCAAGAAAAAGACTAGAGCATACTTTGCCAGTTCGGAAGGCTGAAAGCTTATGTTAACGGGACCGACAGGGATTCTCAGCCATCGTCTTGCGCGGTTTATCTCTGTGCCGAACTGCGGCAATAAAACGAGTATAAGTAGTGCGATACTAAGGATTAACAAATAGGTGGTCGGTGATTTTAGCCAGCCTTTTTCGAGACTGAAGCTGCGGTAATTCAAATTTGAGAGGGCATACATAACCAAAACTGCCAAAGGGAAAAAGAGGAGCTGCCGCAGAGAAGCGAAGTCGTAAAATCGGTGTAAGTTAAGCTCATAGCCGACGTTGGCACTTGCCGAGAATACAAAGACGGTTCCGACAGCCATCAAAATAATGACGACCATAGCGATATAATCGGCGATTCGATTATTTTTTATTGTTGTAACCACTTGATTAGACTGTTCTTAAGTTAAATCGGCTCGCGCAGAGCTTCATTGGGCTGCACTTGAGTGTATTTTCGGCTGTTGAGGGCTGATTGCAGTAAAAATTAGTGCGGTTCAGTCAGCAAGTCAACTGGAAATCGGGGATGTTCAGGGGGGTCGGGTTATGACGATTAGGCAAGAAGGGTAAGAAAAAAACGCGTATTTTTTCGTAAAAATGCACTGTTTTTTAGTAAAAACACCTCTTTTTTAAGAAGAAATGCACCGGTTTTTAGTGCTTTTTTGACGCTTTTTTGGGCCACAAAGGCACAAAGACACAAAAAAAAATTAACCGCGGAGAAATCTGAGATCACAGAGTTTTTGGCCGGCCTTTGTGTTCTCGGCCTGCGCTGTTCTGAAAGCAAGCTTTCGACACAGACGCCAGCCTCGCCCACCAGGACATTATTAAATGCCCTGTTTGTAAAGCCGGCTAAAAAGTAATTAAGTAATTGCGTAACTACTTAAGTAGTCTATCAGCAAAGAACAGTATGGATTTTTAACCGCAGAGCACGCGGAGGAGATAATTGGTTAAATGGTTAATTGGTGAGTGGTGATTATCGTGACTCGTCGCTTGTGACTCGTCGGAGAACAGAAGACCCTTCTACGCCAAGGCTACGAAGGGCAGGCAAATTCGAAGAACAAATTTTCAAATGCTCCAAACAAGGTTTAACCACGAAGGGCACGAAGGACACGAAGAGAAATTGGCTTTGTCGAGGCCGTCAATGGCGGCCTTTATGCTCCAGCGTATAGGCTCTACAAAAACGAGCTTTTTCAAGCCTACACCGCACGAGCACAGTTGCTGCGCAACAAGTGTCAAAGCCTTATAATTGTTTGCAAAAGAGATTGGTGGGGGGGCTTGTAATTGACTATTTATTATTTACGATTTACTATTTGGTTTAGATTGGCGGGGGAAATAAAACCCCTTACGGTGCAAGGGTCTAACATACATTGCCGTGTCCCACAGGGCAGGCGGGCGACGGCTAAACAAAAACTTCCGACACCCATCCTTCGTTAATACTACGGGGGGCAGGCAGGTCCGTGGGCTAAACAATTGGATTTTCGCCAGCGTGAGAATCCGACTTTCGACTGGCAAAACTACAATTGACTATTTACTGTTCACTGTTTACTATATAATTGGACTGAGGATGCGGGTTTTGTGCAAGAAAGGCAGGGAGGTGGTTGTGAACAATATTATTAAAGGAGAGCGAAATGAATATCGAAGCATTTTTACTATGCGACGCCGCGACCGAACAACAGGGCAAACTGAATATTCTGGGGGCATTCGATAATATTTACACGCGGAAGATGCCCACCCAACATCGGGTCTGCTCATTTGCGGCAAGGCTTCGTTTCGATAAGATCGAATCCGGCAACCATACCGTACGAATTCAAATAATCGATTATGACGGCAGAAATATAGCCCCTAAACTCGAAGGTAACCTATCTGTGCGAGTGGCGGATGATGCCGACTCGTCGGTTGTTAATCTTGTTCTTAATATTCACGGATTAAAATTTGAGCGATATGGAATGTACAGAATCGATCTGGCAATTGACGGCGACATAAAGGCATCGCTGCCTTTGCGGGTGAGGGAAGTTCCAAGCCGAACTCAATGACGGCGTTGATAAAATAACAGGGGCGTGCTGTAAATATCGTCTTTGAGGGCCTAAAAAGGGCTTTCGGGGGTCATTAAAGAAAATATTATCTTGCAGACACAGCTATTGGCATATACAATTATTGTGATGCACCGACCGAAAGCGGAAGAACAAGTCGTATGAAAGTATGGCTTTGACCAGGTGAGAGGGATGACAGCAATTTAAGAACTTTCAGGAGGTAAACAAAATGCAAAATATTCTGGACACAATTTATGAGTACATAGCCGAATACGGCCTAAAGGTCGTCGGTGCGATTGTAATCTTTATTGTCGGGCGCTGGATAGCGAAGCTGTTGTCGAACCTTGTGGAAAAGGCGCTAATCAAGGCCAAGGTAGATAAGACTTTGACGAAGTTTGCCAATAATCTGTGCTACATTGCGTTATTAATATTCGTGATTATAGCAGCAGTTGGAACGTTGGGTGTACCGATCGTGCAGTTCAGCGTTGTTGTCGGGGCAGCGGGTTTAGCTATCGGCTTAGCTTTGCAGGGCTCTTTGGCAAATTTTGCGTCTGGTGTACTGATGCTGATATTCAAGCCCTTCAAGGTGGGAGATTTTGTGGAAGTAGCCGGTGCCAAGGGGACTGTAAAAGAAGTTCAGATATTTAACACGGTACTGGCAGCCCCAGATAACGTACGAGTCATTATTCCCAACGCGCAGGTAACCGGCGGCAATATTTTGAACTACTCTGTGAACGGTACGAGGCGTGTCGATTTGGTGGCAGGAATTTCCTATGAAGACGACCCGAAAAAAGCTAAGCAGGTAATCGAGCAGGTCCTTGCCGATGATGAGAGGGTTCTCGAAGAGCCTGCTGCCACTGTAGCGGTATCCGAGCTTGGCGACAGCAGTGTCAATTTTGTCGTTCGGCCCTGGGTCAAATCAGCCGATTACTGGGACGTCTATTTCGATATTACACAAAAGATAAAACTTGCGCTTGACCAGCATGGTATAACTATACCATATCCGCAACGTGATATTCATATGAAAAGCGGCAGCGACAAGTAAGTTTTAAGTTAAACAGTACAATATAAAGGGTAAAACCAAATGAATAGAAGGGTGGGATTTCGAAAGCTGTTTCTATTCGGTTCTCTGCTATTGCTATCCTCGTGTTCTCAGGTGGCAATTACCGGCAGGAAACAACTGAATCTTGTTCCTGATTTAGTTATGCATTCAATGAGCTTTCAATCCTATGATGAATTCCTTTCGCAAAACAAGCTAAGCAGTAATGCGCAACAAGTTGGGATGGTCAAGGACGTAGGCCTCAGGATTCAAAAGGCTGTGGAACAATACTGCGCTGAAAACGGTTTGTCATCGCGATTGAAGGGATATAACTGGGAGTTCAATCTTGTCGAAGACCCTAATGTAAACGCCTGGTGTATGTCCGGAGGTAAGGTAGTAGTATATACGGGCCTGATGCCTGTGGCCCAGACGGAAGCGGGTTTGGCAGTAGTGATGGGGCATGAAATCGCCCACGCTTTTGCCAAGCACGGTGCAGAGCGAATGACACAGGGACTGATTGTCGAGATGGGAGGTATGGCTTTGTCAACGGCATTGTCAAAAAGGCCGGAACAAACAAAAGAGCTTTTTATGCGTTCATACGGCATAGGAACTCAGTATGGGATTTTGCTGCCGTACAGCAGGCTTCACGAAACAGAAGCCGACCATCTTGGCCTTATATTTATGGCAATGGCCGGCTACAATCCAAATGAGGCAGTTGTTTTTTGGGAGAGGATGGCCTCAGCCAAGAAGGGAGCCTGGGCTCCAGAATTATTAAGCACTCATCCGGCCGATGTAACCAGAATCAGAAAAATCAAAGAATTAATACCGGAAGCTATGGAGTATTACCGCAGGGCCCAACCTTAACCTTAGAATGTGAGTTGCTATTGAAAACTTTATTGTTACAGGTACAATTGAAATTGTGATTGGCAGAAACGGGATAAAAGGCGCTCAACAGTAGCGACTTTGCCGTTGGACTTATGTAAGATGGTTTTGAAGAAAAGAAAAACGAATATATTTTAGGAGTTTATATCATGAAAAAGGTTATTCTCTCTCTATGTATTGTACTCGTTCTGGTATTGAGCAGCGGCTCTGTTTTTGCAAAAGGCAAAGGACGAGGCGGCCAGGGCAAGCAAACAAGCAGGGTCGAGGAAAAGACTAAGGGCGAAGAGACACAAACAACCGCGGCAAAGGAAAAGGGCAGGAGTAAGGACAGAAGTAAAGCGGTAGAAAAAGAAGCTGGCAAAGGAAAAGACAAGGTCACGGAAGGGGAAACTGCGGAAGCCAAAGGTAAAGGCAAAATGAAAGAAAAAGCTGAGCGAAGGGGCACGGCCGAAAAAGGCAAAAAGGAAGCCAAAGGCAAAGGACATAAGCAGCAACTGGAGGCGATTCAAAAGCAATTCACCCAGGAAGAGAGCAAGCATCTTAAGCGCAAAGACCGGCTGGAGCGAATCCGCGAACTGGCAGTTGCAGAAGGAAACACGAAGGTCGTCGAACGTATTGACAAACTTCTTGAAAAAGAACAAGGGCGTTATGAGCGCAAGCAAGAGCGTATGCAAGAAAGACAGCAGAAAATTCTGCAACTTGCGGAGCAAGAGTCGAGTAAAGTGTCATCGAAGGCCGGCGGGGAAGACACACAAGAGAGAACGAGGCAAGAAAGAAGAACAAGACGAAGGCGAGGGGGACGACAAGTTGATGCCAACAAGCCAGATGAGGAAGTGGAAGAAGAAACCGAGGAGTGAAACGCCGGGAATCAACCAACGGCCCGGTTCAATATGTGTGTTTATGTAATGAGGTGTTAAAATGTGTCGAAGAATTTTGATTATAGTTATTATGGCGGTGATGAGTGTTTTTTACCTGAACGGATGTAAAGACCGTTCAAGTGGCACTCAAGAAGAGGTGAAAACGGCAGCCGAACACGAAGCTGAGGCAAAAGAGCAAATCAACAAGGACAATATGGACGAAGAGCTTGAGCGTATTGAAGACGAACTGGAGCAGGACATCAGCGAGGAACCATAAGCAGGACTGGTCGGTTGCTAATCTTGTTCTTAATATTGACGGATTACAATTTGAGCGAAATGGAACGTATAGACTCGATTTTGCAATCGGCGGCAATACAAAGAGATTGCTGCCTTTGCGGGAGAAGGAAATTCCAAGCCGAACTTAATATTTTGTATACAATCTATGAGTAAACGGTCTAAAGGTTGTAATGAATTACACAGGAGGTGTTTATGTGTAGCAGAGTAACAGTTTGCCTGATGTTAGTTATGGTCTGTGGGCAGACGGCCTGTGCAGATGAATTGATTTTTACCAATGGAGACAGTCTCCAAGGCAAGATACAACAGCTTGTAGAAGGCAAGGTTATTTTCGAATCGGAGGTTGCAGGCATTATTACGGTTGACTTTTCGAAAATTGCGACATTCAAAACCGATGAGGCGGTTGAGGTTCATCTGACAGACGGCACGATTTTTGAGCAGGTAATTCTGGAATCGGGTTCGGGCCTTTTTGCAGTAAAGGGCGACGAAGTATTGAAGAGGCAGGAGTTCGGCCTTGACAAAATTATGTCCATTAATCCGCCGCCGAAACCTAAGCCGAAATGGACAGGTGATATTTCAGCGGGGCTTACTTCCAGTCATGGTAATACGGTAACGGATACGCGAAATATCAGCGCCAACCTTACAAAGCGAACAGAAAAGGACCGCACGCTGCTCAGTGGATACTATATTAAGGGCGAGCAGAAAAGCCCCGATACCGGCGAGAAGACAACCACTGAGGACGAATGGTGGCTGCGAAGCAAGTACGATTACTTTTTGACAAAGAAGTTTTATGTCTATGGTGAGGGCCGCTACGAAAGGGACGCAATAGCTGAGCTTGACCGGAGGGTGATACTTGGCGGCGGTGGTGGTTACCAGTGGATTGAGTCAGACGAGTTAAACTTTTCGACAGAAGCCGGTTTGGCCTCGTTGTATGAAAAATTTGACAATCAGACTGAGAGTAACAGCGAGGTTTCGGCTCAGCTTGGCTATCATTTCGATAAGAAGCTGCACGAGAAGATAAAGTTTATAAACGACCTGGCTTACTATCCGAGTCTGGAAAAGGTTTCAGATTATTTTCTTACTACAACTGCTGAAATTCGTGCTTCGGTTACCGAACAGGTGTTCACGAATTTCAGGGTGATTTTCGATTACGATACCACACCAGCCCAGGGCAAAGGCAGTACCGATGTGAAATATATCTTCGGCGCGGGCGTGAGTTTTTAGCAGATTAGATATTGAGAAAGGACATCAGATGAACAAATCCATAACCAATGGTGTTTTTGTGCTGGTGCAATTGTGTGCTGTGTTGCTGATGCTGAGCGGCTGCCAGAGCACTTATTACAAAACGATGGAGGCATTCGGCTATCATAAAAGAGATTTACTGGTAGATCGAGTTGAAGATGCTCGCGATGCCCAGCAGGATGCGAAAGAGCAGTTCCAGACGGCGCTGGAAAAATTCAGTGCGGTTATGAATTTCAGCGGTGGCGAACTGGAACAAAAGTACAAGCAACTCAACACTGAGCTCGAAAGAAGTGAGTCGAGAGCAAAATCTGTGCGGAAACATATCGGAGATGTCGAGGACGTATCAAATGCCCTCTTCAAAGAGTGGGAATCCGAATTAAGTCAGTATACCAATGATAAGCTGCGTCGTGCAAGTGAACTTAAGCTCGAAGAGACCCGCCAACGGTATGCACAGCTGATAGACGTTATGAAGCGTGCCGAAACCAAGATTGAACCTGTTCTTGCGGCCTTTCGGGACCAAGTGCTGTTTCTCAAACACAATCTCAATGCCCAGGCAATAGCATCGCTGCATGATGAACTTGCTTCTGTGGAGGCTGATATTGGGTTACTTATCAAGGAGATGGAAGCTTCCATTACCGAGGCGGATGCGTTTATTAAGGCGATGTCTAATGAATAAAACCGGAAATAATTCTTTTTGGAGGATAGAACAATGAAAAATGCACGTAAAATACTTCGCATAGTTTTGTTGGGAATTGTGGTTTTAGTTGTTGTCATTGTGGTTGTAATCAAGCTGTTCGGCAATATTGCCCTGAAAACAGGCATTGAAACTGCGGCAAGCAATACGTTAAATGTCGGAGTCAGCATCGATGATATGGACTTTTCAATTTTAGGCGGCAGAGTAGGCTTTCAAAACCTCGTGATTGATAATCCGCCGGGCTACAAACATGAGAAGCTGCTCGAAGTAGGTAACGCTCGTATTGCGGTCGGTATAGGCTCGCTTTTGAAAGATACGGTCAATATAAAAGAAATTATGTTTGACAACGTAAATGTTGTGCTCGAACAAAAAGGGGTTACAGGCAACAATCTTCAGGATATTATCAAGGCAATTCCCAAGTCAGAGGCGGAGGCAGAGGTTAAAGAGAAAGAAGATAAACCCGCCAAGAAGCTTCACATAGACAAACTGGAACTTACCAATATAACAGTCAAAGCCAAGCTTCTGCCTGTTCCCGGCAAGGCGGATACGGTTACCTTAAAACTTAATCCCATCCGTATGACCGATTTAGGCAGCGACAACAAGCTGGATGCGGCCAAGTTAACCGCCAAAATTCTTCTGGCTATCGCCACGGGTGTTGCGGAACAGGGTGCGGGTCTTTTGCCTGAAGGTATGACAGACGCGATGAAAGCAACTCTGGGCAAAGCAACAGAGTTAGGAAAGGCCGCTGCTGAAGAAGGTAAAAAACTTCTGGAAGAAGGTAAAGATACTGGCAAAGAGCTTATAGAGGGCTTTAAGGGGTTGTTAAAGCCCAAAGAATAGAGTTGTTTGCGTCTTCTGACATTGAATACCT
>SMTZ1_10000045_pt2 | contig 14126 bp, 9 predicted proteins | sample DeeMarSWOR136_30_FD_25667 | JGI IMG/M metagenome (IMG submission 25667) | reverse complement strand
ATGGTGAATACGGCGCAGGTTGCCACCGAGCTCTTGCTCTCTTTCTATCAGGACGGTCTCGTAGCCCTGGGCTGCCATCTCGAGGGCGGCGGTGATCCCCGCCAGGCCGCCGCCGATAATCAGACCCCGTCGCTTGACCTCAGCCGGTGACTGGTGCAGCGGCTGCAGGGTTACTGCCCGTGCTACCGCCATCCGTACCAGGTCCTTGGCCTTCTCGGTTGCCTCCGGCATATGGAGGGCGTGTACCCAGGAACACTGGTCGCGGATATTGGCCATCTCGAAGAGGAACTTGTTGAGGCAGCCCTCGCGGATGGTGTCCTGGAAAAGCGGTTCGTGGGTACGGGGAGTGCACGAGGCGACGACCACCCGGTTCAAACCTTTTTCCTGAATAGCGTTGATAATCTTGCCTTGGGTGTCGGTTGAGCAGGTGTAAAGGTTTTCCTCAGCATGAGCAACATGGGGGAGGGTGGCAGCGTACTCGGCCACGCCGGGGACATCAACTACACGGGCAATGTTCGAGCCGCAGCGGCAAACGAAGACGCCGACGCGGGGCTCCTCTTGGCTGATATCCCGCTCCTCCGGATATGTTTTTTCGGTTACCATCGTCCCGCGGGCCTCATTGATATCGCGTGAAGCCAGGCAGGCGGCACTGCTGGCACACATGACCGATTCGGGTATGTCCATCGGTGCCTCGAAAGCCCCGGCGACGTAGATTCCATCACGAGAAGTAATATTTGGGCTGAGGTCTCCAGTAGCGCAGAAGCCGAAACGATCAAGCTCTACGCCGAAGCGGGCGGCCAGCTCTCTGGTGCCGACCGACGGCTGCAGCCCTATCGATAGGACGACCATATCGAACTCTTCCTGGACCTTCTGCCTGTCCTCTCCCGCATATTCGAGGAGCAGGTTCTTGCTCTGCTGCAGCTCCTTGACTCCGGAAGGAATTCCTCGGACATAGCGCACCCCGAACTTATCCTGGGCTGACTGGTAATATCGCTCGAAGCCCTTGCCGAAGGCCCGGAGGTCGTTAAAGAAGATAGTTGGCTGGATGGTGCTTTCATGTTCGCGGGCAATAATTGCCTCCTTGGTGGCGTACATGCAGCAGACCGAAGAGCAGTAGTCACGGTCACAGGTCTGGTCACGGGAGCCGACGCATTGAATCCAAGCTATCTTCACGGGGTGCTGACCATCAGATGGCCGCAGCACCTGACCATGGAAGGGGCCGGAGGCTGACAATATCCGCTCGAACTCCATGCTGGTAACCACATTGGCCATACGACCGTAGCCGTATTCGGTCTTGATGGCGGCGTCAAAAGGCTCGAAGCCAGGTGCCAATATCACCGAACCTACTTTAAGCTCGACCTCTTCGTCCTTCATATTGTGGTCGATGGCCTCGGCCTGACAGGCGGCGACGCACTGTAAACACTCACTGCAGAAACCGCAGTCCAGGCAGCGCTCGGCTTCGGCGAGGGCCTCTTCTTCGGTGAAGGTTGACTCTATCTCGTCGAAACCGGCAATTCTCTGCTCCAGCGAAATCCTGGCAACGGCAGTCCTTTGCTTCCTGAGGTGTTTGCCTTCCGGCAGGGTAGCCGGTGTTTCTTCGGGCTTCTCTCGGCCTTCTCTGAGGTCAAGCCCATTGAGATAACGGTCGATTGATATTGCTGCCTCGTGACCGTGATGGATGGCCTCGACGGCTGATCTCGGGCCGGTAACACCATCACCGCCGGCGAAGATACCCTCTTCATCAGTCGCCAGAGTTACGGGGTCGACAATAATGAAACCGCCTCCGGTTGTCTTGACGGCGCTATTTTCAGAGAGTGCCGAAAGGTCGGTGGTCTGACCGATGGCAATAATCACGGTATCGCAGTCGAACCGGGTCGTTTCACTGTCGTTATAGGTCGGGTTGAATCTGCCCTCGCTATCGAAGACCGCGGTGCAGCGCCGGAACTCTATCGCGGTAACCCTGCCATCCTTTCCGATAACCTGTGTCGGGCCCCAGCGGTGATTGATGACGACACCCTCTTCTTCAGCCTCCTCTATTTCCCAGGGATGGGAGGGTATCTCCTCGGGCGACTCAAGGCAGACGGCGCGGACCTCTTGCGCTCCCAGGCGGCGGGCTGTCCGGGCGACGTCCATGGCAACATTGCCACCACCGATGACGACTACCCGGCTGCCGATATTAACCGGCCTGTCCAGATTGACGTCTCTGAGGAAATCTAGCGATAGAAGTACCTGGAGCAGGTCGGTTCCCGGCATCGGTAAGCTCCGGCCTTTCTGGGCACCGATACCCAGGTAGATGGCCCGATAGCCCTGGGCCTTAAGGTCATCGAGTGACGGCTTGCCGTTAATCGGGGTATTGAGTTTTAACTCGATACCAGCATCGATAATTTCCTGAATGTCAGTGGCGAGGATATCCTTGGGAAGGCGATATTTAGGAATGGCGGAGTATAGCTGACCGCCGGGCTGGTCACCGGCTTCAAAGATGGTGACCGGATAACCCTGCTTGACGAGGTCATAGGCGCAGGCCAGGCCGGAAGGACCGGCACCGACCACGGCCACCTTTGGCTTAGAGGTGTCGATAACAGGCTTCTCTTCGAGGGGTAGAATACCGTTTTGTCGTTGCTGCCGTACGAAGTCGGCGGCGAACCGCTTCAGGGGGGCAATCCCCACCGGCGTATCGACTTCGCTGCGGTTGCACTGTTGCTCGCAGGGGTGATGGCATATCCGCCCCAGCGAAGCCGGCAGTGGTATCCATTGCTTGATATGGTCGAGGGCTTCAGCGTATTTACCCTTAGAAATAAGGGCGACGTATCCCTGACCGTTGCAGCCGGCCGGGCAGGTCAGCTTGCAGGGCGGCCTGGCGGCGGCCTTGCTGATTGTCATGGCGCTCGGTATCGCTTGGGGGTACTGCTTAGAAGCGGCCTTGCGCGTCGTCAGGCGTTCTTCAAACTCGTTTATAAGATCAACAGGACAGGCCTCGACGCAGTCACCGCATGAACTGCACTTTTCGATGTCGATGTACCGTGCCCGTTTGAGTACCTTGACCTTGAAGTTGCCGACCTCTCCCTCTACCGACTCTACCTGCGAGCTGGCCAGTATCTCGATATTGAGGTGCTTATCAACCTCAATCAGTTTGGGGGAAATCATGCACATTGAGCAGTCGTTGGTCGGGAAGGTCTTGTCAAGCTGTGCCATCCGGCCGCCGATGGAGGCCTTTTCCTCGACGAGGTACACCTTGAAGCCGGAATTGGCAAGGTCAAGCGCCGACTGCATACCGCAGATACCACCGCCGACGACCATCACCGCGCCGGTCTTGCTCTGATCCTTAGGGCTGTTATCTGTTCCGTTCAAAGTTATACCTTTGTCCCTGATTATAATAGTCCCTTTTGACTGAGAAGAGGTCTCGGGTCAACCGAGTGCCGTCCCAGATGCTTATCAACCGGTTCACCGAAGGCCAGGCCCATCATCTCAGTGATGAAGAAGATGGGGGTATCATACTCATGCCCCGTTTCCTGTGAGATAGTCTCCTGCATCGAGTCAAGACTTGTGTAGCACATCGGACAGCCAACCACGATGGAGTCTGCCCCGGCTTCTTCGGCCATATCAAGGAGCTTCTGTATCATCGGGATGGCCACCTGTGGTAGTGTCAGCATGTGGCTTGCCCCGCAGCAGTCCGTCTTGTATGACCATCTCCTGACATCAGCTCCCAGGGCTGTCATGATGTTGTCTATTGATTCCGGGTTATCGGGGTCAACGGCACCGGTAACGTCTGGGGGCCGGGTAATAAGACAGCCGTAGTAGCAGACCGGGCTGAGACCATCAAGGGGGTGCTTAACGTGCTGCCTGATTGTTTCCTCGCCGATGTCCTCCCAGAGAAATTGGCTGAGGTGCATTATCCGGTAATTGCCCTGGTAGGTATCGGGGATACCTACGATTGCTCTACCCGAGCGAAGGCGCTTCTCGGCCGTTTTCAATCGGGAGTAGCAGGCGGCACAGGGTACCACAAGGTCCAAGCCGACAGTATCGGCGATACCCAGGTTTCTTGCCGCCAGTGCCAGCGCCAGTGAATCATCGGTGATGTGACCAGATGAAGCCCCGCAGCAGCTCCAGTCGGAAAGCTCCTTCAGCTCGATGCCAAGCACCCTGGCAATATCGAGAGTGGACTCACCGTACTCCCTTGCGGTGCCCTCCAGTGAACATCCCGGGTAGTATGAGACCGGCATGGCTATCCCTTCTTTATGGTCCTCTTGAAGATACTCCTGACCTGCCTGTTACCGAGTAACCTGTATGGCATGATTTTTATCTTGCCGTGATTAAACATCGAGAGGCCGGTACCGGCTTGCTGCAGCAAGCCGCTTACTCCGCTACTCCGTAGATAGAATTCGACTGACATAAAGGCCTCGTGGACACGTCCGAATCTCCGAATCGACCCGAGGAAAGCAGCATGGAATATCGGGACGTTCTTCTGTGAAGCTTTCGGCCCCTCTCGCTGCGACATCTGACGCATGGTATCCATGATATGGGCGATACTGATATCGTTAGGGCACCGGGTGGCACACATTTCACAGGAAGCGCAGACCCAGATAGTGTCGCTAAGGAGGACTTCCTCTATCTGTCCAAGGCCGAGGAGGCGCAGCACCTGGTGCGGCATGATATCCATGGCGAAGGTTACTGGACAGCCATTGGTGCACTTCTCGCACTGGAAGCAGGCGGTTATTTTTTCGCCGCTGAGTTCCTCAACCTTACGCCTTAGAGACAGCTGCGGGATGACTTCCTGCGGTGTTTGTATTGCCGTCACCTTTCATTCTCCATATTCAAGCACTCACACAAAAATGAATTAGAGACGGTGCTACATGCCGGCTGCCTCAATTATCTCAGGGACACGCTTTTCCATGCCGATAGCCATGATATGTATCCCTTGACAGAGTGACTTCACATCATTGATGAGGCGGGCGGCAATCTCGATGCCCTTTTGCATCCGTTTCTCTGCCTTTTCCATCTCGTCGATGAGACTGTCCGGCACATGTACGCCAGCAATGTTACTGTTCATAAATCGTGCCGCACCGGGGGACCTCAGGGGTATAATACCTGCCAGAATCGGCACATTGAGGTAGGCCACTGCCTTCATGAATATCTCAAACTTCTCTGGCTCGAAAACACCCTGTGTCTGGATGAACTGTGCCCCGGCTTTGACCTTCTTTTCCAGTTTGATAAGCTGTGGTTCCAGCGGGTCAGCCCCGGGACTGACCACGGCACCGAGACAGAAGCTAGGAGTATCTTTTAGCTCATTTCCGGAGAGGTCTTTTCCCTCTTCCAGTTCTTTGGCGGCACGTAGCAGTGAGACGGAATCGAGGTCGAAGACGGGCTTAGCCTCGGGATGGTCGCCCAGGGTCACGTGGTCGCCGGTCAGGCAGAGAACGTTTTCGATTCCGAGGACATATGCCCCGAGAAGGTCGGACTGAAGTGCAATGCGGTTACGGTCACGGCAAGTTATCTGGAATATCGGTTCCAGATCTTTTTCGACGAGTAACCGGCAGACTGGTAGAGAGCCTAACCTCATTACAGAACTCTGCTGGTCGGTAACATTGATGGCATCGATCTTACCGCGCATAAGCTCGGCATTCTCAAGCAGCTCTTTCACGTCCACGCCTTTAGGTGGGCCGACCTCGGCGGTAACCACGGTCTTGCCCTGTTTCACCAACTCAACAATGCTCATCTTATGGCATCCTCACTTTTCACAAGGATATCGAGCCTTGCCTGGGCATCATCCTGGCTACATTTATGAGTTCACCGGTCAGTCAGCGCCTCTATGATTCGGGGCACGTAACGTTCCCAGCTGGCCGGTATGAAATGGATTCCGTGACATAACGGCCTGATTGTCTTTATCAGGTTGGTGGACATTTGGAGGCTGGTCTCGACGGCGATGTTACGGGGCTGTCCCTCAAGCTGCTTCATCATCGCGTCCGGCACGGTAACACCTTCGAGGTTGCTGTTGATGAAGCTCGCCATGCTGACCGATTTAAGCATCATGTGACCGACGATGATGGTTACGTCCAGATTGTAGATGGAATCTACGAAACGCTCAAGGACGGCCGGGTCATAAACAGGCTGGGTCTGGATGAACTGTGCTCCCTGGGCAACGGCTTCTTTTATTGTGTCCAGTTGTTTTTCAAGCGGCTCCAGGCCCGGATTGGCCGTAATGCCGAGGCAGAGACTGGGGGTGCCATCCAGAGCATGGCCAGTCATGTCATGCCCCCCGGCGAGTGTTTTGGCAGCGCCAGCCAGTGATATGCAGTTGAGGTCCTGGACCCTTGTGGCCTCTGTGTGGTCGCCAACAGAAGGGTCATGGCCGTCGCTGAGGATAATATTCTCAATTCCAAGAATGGCGGCACCCAGCATGTCAGATTGCAGGGCGATTCGGTTCCGGTCGCGAGTGGCCAGCTCCATAATCGGTTCAATATCACGTGACTTTAACAGGTGACACATTGCCCAGCTACCGGCGCGCATTGTTGCCCTGGGGTTATCGCCGATGCTAATGGCGTGGATATAGCTTTTCAGCTGGTCTGCCTGGTCAAGAAAGTCCTGGACATTAACTCCTTTGGGCGAGGCGAGCTCGCAGGTAATGATGAACTCGCCGCTTTTCGCCAGCTCTGAAAGGTGCACTCTACTTCACCTCCGGCATGTCACTGTACCCAGAGCCTTCTGGACTTGTTGGTGACGGCTCCATGCTTTTTCTGTTTTCTAAGAGTCTCCCGATTTCTTGTCTTGGGGTGGCTTAATCCCCATCTTTACTGCCGAGTGGTCACGTCCCAAATAGAAGTTAAGCCAGGAGGAGGTCTCCCAAAACTCCCAGTTACACGGGGGCACCAGGTTCTCGGCGATACTTTCCTCTTCGTGGTAGGACTTGAGTCTCAGGTAGGCTCTTACCCAGACACATTTCTTCTCGTTGGGATAGACCTCGCACCAGCCCTGGTAGCTGCCGCCACACGGTCCGTTGCGCTGGTTCTTGGGACACTGTGACATCGGGCAGAGATAACCCACATCGAAGAGGGCACAGTCACCGCAGTTCTGACAGTTGAAGAGAACGACCTTGGCCAGGTGCTCTAAATAGAGGAATGCGTGTCGCCGTGCCCGCGACCGATCGACAAATCTGGCAAAAGGCAGGAGCATCTTAAAGATAGGACTCTTTGGCTCAAAGAGTAGGGTATGGGCGATGCGGGCGAAAATAGCTATTAACGGTCGTTTCGGTTTTTCGGTCTTGGCTGAAGGCTTCTCCAGATTAAGATTATCAGCGGGATTCTTCTCGAAGTAGTAGAAGCCGTTGTCCTGCGGGTAGTCGAACTCGGCAACGATATCGCGCCAGTTGGGGGTCAGCTCCTCTCCCTCGTCAATAATATGCTCGACCTGACTGTAGGTAATCCCGTGCCCACCGATGTGGACACCGGCACAGCCCATTCCCTTGAACATGGCGTACATCTTAGCTGCCCGCGTCAGTCTGGCCGACCGTCCTTTATCCTCCGACTTACGTTCATTGTCCAGCTCAGCCACCAGCTTGTCGGTGACAACACATCCGGGTATACCATTGGCGTTCATGAGCCTGGCTGTGCCATACGTCAGGATGTAGATATTGCCGAGTACCGGAACCCGGTGGCCGTTGACCTTAAGCCAGGTGAGGAGCTCGTGGAGCTTCCTGGCGTCATAGCCGACCTGGGTGATAATAAACTTGGCGCCGGCTTCAATCTTCTTCTGGAGCTTGTAGTACTGTCCCATTAGCTCAGCTTCGGTCTGCTTGAACGGTGAGACGGATGTACCGGCGAAGAAATCGGTAGGGGCCAGGGTTGTCGTTTTGCCGCTAGGCAACGCCTGTTCGATACCCTGGTTCATCGTCTCGACCAGTTGCAGCCCGTGCACCGAGTCAAGGTCAAAGACTGGTCGGGACATTCCTCGAAAGCCGGTGTTCCCCGGATAGTCACCGGTCAGTAAGAGCAGGTTTCTCACGTCGAGGCCGGCTAGTCCGTAGAGGAGGCTCTCGCACTGGTTCCGGCTCTTATCACGGAAGGCCAGATGTACCAGTGGCTCGATGCCGAGTTTCTTGACCTCGGTGCATAGCATCTCGGTCGAAATCGCCGGGTTCCCCCCAGGGTTGTCTGTAACGCTGACGGCGTGAATCTTACCGCTCCGGGCGGCCCGCCGGGCATTTTCAATCAGGTCTTCCTGTTGCATTTCGAAGGCGCCCCTGCCGGGTATCTGTTCCCATGTGATACAGAAGGTGTCGGGGTCAAGAATAGCTGCCTTGACGATATTTTCCCTCTCTTTGAGTCGGGTACTCAGCCTCTCTCGCAGCCTGGCAATCGGTTCGGCCAGTTTCGACGCAGATGCACGACCATCTTCCGCTGAGAGGGTAATATACTCGTCGGCCTCTATCTGAAGGCCTTCTTCCATGCTGAGGACACTGGGTGAGTTATACAGCGGGCCGGTATCTACTACCAGCAGAGGGATACTCTTTGTAATCCACCCCTCACCGAGCTTTTGGTGAAGCTCAAAGGCACTTCCCTGGGGCTCGATGTAGCCCAGGACTACTACCTCGGGTAACTCTTTTCTGGCTTTCTCCAGTCCATCCTTCTGGTTGCTGGCATGGATTACTTCAAGGGAGTTGCCGACGGCCTCCTTGACCATATCCAGGAGGTCGGTTGTGTTGCTGACGACTAATATGCTGCCCGTTTCTTTACTCTTTGCCATCTATCCTTTGTTTCTGATTCACCCAAATCTGTTTCTTGCCAGACACAGTATAGCACAATTCGGAAGTGTTTTGCGAAATGCCAGGCCTGTGTTTTCACTGAGGTTAGCTAGTAATTTTAGTTGCTTGCATCTTGACGAAGTCGCCTGCAAGAAGTAGTATTAACGTGCAATAGCCAGATGATAACCATGCGGTTATATCGACACGCTGGAAGCGCATATTGGACATATAGTGAGACAATATGGATAATGATAACCGGCAGATTGTGAAGGATTCAGAACTCTTCTGGGGTCTGTCTGAAGCTCAGATTGATAGACTGATGGAGCTGTGCCGGGAGGATGAATGCGAACCCGGGGCATACATATTCAACGAGGGTGAGGGTTCCCACGCGATGTATGTTGTTAAGGAGGGCAAGGTGGCCTTGGAGATGCTGGTACGTATCGGGACGCGTACCAAGCGGCAGGCGGTTATAGATGTAATTGGCCGGGGTGAGGTCTTTGGCTGGTCGGCTATTTCGGACAAACCTGTTCGTAGCATGTCGGCGTTGTGCACTGCCGGTGCCAAACTACTCGCTTTTGATGGTGAAGAAATCCGCCGTCTATTTGATGAAGACACCGGAATGGCCCGCAATGTGATGGATGAGGTCATCAATCTGGTGGAGAACAGGTTGTCTAATACCAAGCAGACATTGGCACATGTTCTATCTGTTACCTCTCATGATTTAAGAGCACCACTGGCAACGGTTCAGAGTTGTCTTGATACTCTGATTGGCGGTTTTGCCGGGTCGATTAATGAGCGCCAAAGGGAGCTGCTAGAGGGTGGTAGAGCGCGCATATCTGACCTGACCAAAATGATTGATAATATCCTTGACATCTCATATATTGAGATCAGGAAACGGGACTTCACCGATGTTAATATACGTGCGGTGGTCGAGAGTTCACTTGATGATGTTCAGGGGATGGCCCAGCAAAAAGGGATTAAGTTGACGAACCGTGTCCCTCACGATACACCTCATATTCTGGGTGTCCCACCTCGGTTAAGGCAGGCGCTTACCAATCTGTTGAGCAATGCTGTCAAGTTTACGTCGGAAGAAGGCCATGTCATCATAGGCTTTCATGATAGTGATGATAGTATTCAGCTTGATGTGTGTGATACTGGCATAGGGATTGCCCCAGAAGAGCAGCCACGTATCTTCGATGATTTCTATCGTGGTAGTACTCAGGATGTAGAGGGGGCCGGGCTCGGGCTATCAATTTCCAAACGAATAATCGAGAGTCACGGTGGTGTTATCTGGGTGGAAAGCCCATGCCCGGAAACAGAGACTGGTACCAGGTTCAGTTTTACGTTACCTAAAATATCACCTCAGGCTACCGATATAGGAGAGGAAGAGCCGGTGAAACCGGAAACGGTTAATATTCTGGTCACGGACGATGACCCGGAGATGCGCCGGATTGTATCGCTTGTCCTTGAGTCGCAGGGCTATCTGGTAACGACGGCCAAAGACGGCGAGGAAGCCTTGGTCCGTATTGCTGAAGAGAGGCCAGATTTATTGATTCTGGACCTTCTTATACCTAAGATGGACGGATTTGAGGTTTGCAAACGGCTGGATGAGCAGGTAGAGGCTGGTGAGAGCTGGTTTCCGATACTGGTGCTTACGGCGGTCAGGGAGGATACGAGCCGACGCCGCTATGAGCTCGAAACTGAAGAAGACCTCAACGTTGAGGGCTACGTGGAGAAGCCGGTATCTCCACCTCTGCTACTGCAACGGGTGGCCAGTATATTGAAAGAGGCCAGAAGCCGTAAATAAACGGCATGGCGGGTTACAGATAAAGGAGGAATGACATGACAGCTCAGCGGAGAATCCTTGTCGTTGATGATGACCTTGTGTTTGTTGAGGCAACGAGGGCGGTTCTGGAAAGTAAGAACTACCAAGTGAGTGTCGCCTACGACGGTGACGAAGGCCTCCAGAAGGCGCGGGAAGAGAAACCTGATGCTATTATACTGGACATAATAATGCCCACCAAGGATGGCTTTACTGTCTGTGAACAGCTGAAAGAAGACCCTGAGCTTACTGGTATCCCAGTGCTGGTTCTGACGAGTTTTGCTTCGGACAAGGGCAAGACGAATATCCCGGAGAGTGCCGGACTCACGCTGGAAGCTGAAGACTATTTAGACAAGCCGGTTGACCCGGTGGAACTAATTGACCGGATAGAAAAGCTCCTGCAATATTCCGGCTAAGACGCGAGGCGTCGGTTGATTTGGTCTACTTGACTGAAATCCGCCCGCTGACATTATCGGTTACTTCGCCGACAATAACAGCTTCGGTTACGCCAGCATTTTGCAGTCTTTTCAGGAGCACTTCTGCTTTATCCAGCTCCAGGCATATCAGTAGACCGCCCGATGTTTGGGCATCGAACAGGATGTCCTGTATGTGCTCTGGTATTTCGCCAGCAAACCGCACTTTATCTTTGTAGTAGTCTTTGTTGCGGAAAGACCCTCCGGGACAAAGTCCTTGCTGTGCAAACTCGGTTACCTCTGGAAAGTAGGGAATCGATTCAAGGTCAAACTCCAACGCTACCTGGCTTCGTTCTGCCAGTTGGGCAGCGTGGCCGAGCAGTCCGAAGCCAGTAATATCTGTACAGGCATGGACACCGACCTCCTGCATCAACTCCGAGGCACTCCGGTTCAGGGTAGCCATGCTTTTGGATATTCTTTCGATGAGGTCATCACTGGCAAGCCCTGCCTTGATGGCCGTGTTAATAATACCAGTGCCCAGTGGCTTGGTCAGAATCAACCTGTCACCGACTTTGGCACCGCTGTTGGTCACCAACCTCTCTGGAGATACGATGCCGGTAACGGAGAGGCCATATTTGAGCTCATCATCCTCAATAGTGTGCCCGCCGATGAGCACCGTTTCAGCCTCGTGTATCTTGTCCATGCCACCTCTGAGAATATCCTCCAGGATGGAGGTGCCCATGGTCTTAATCGGGAAGCAAAGCATGTTCATTGCTGTCAGTGGCCTGCCCCCCATGGCATAAACATCGCTGAGGGCATTGGCGGCGGCAATCTGTCCGAACGTATAGGCGTCATCCACTATCGGTGTGAAGAAGTCAATTGTCTGGATGAGGGCGACATCATCGGATATCTTGTACACACCGGCATCATCCAGGTTCTCCATACCTGAGATTACATTTGAGTCCGATATAATAGGCAGGTGACGCAGGGCTGTGTATAGGTCTCCCGGACCTATTTTAGAAGCTCAGCCCGCTCCCTTAACCGTCTGCGTCAGGTTTGGGCGTATCACTTCGTCCATGTGGTTCTCCTGTTAGAGGGGTAGTCCAGCTTGCATTTTAGCATTATCCAGATTGCCAAATCAAAGGCGTGCGTGCCAGCTTTGAAATCGGTACTGAATATTGTAGAATACACGAGAGATGAATAGTGAGTTCCGAAAACTGCCCAGTGTTGACCAGGTTCTTGCCCACGAACGTATTAAAAAGTTGGCAGAGAGCCACGGTTACCCGCATTCGCTGCTGGTGAGTCTGGCACGGGAGAGTCTGGATAGTGCCCGGCGTGTTATTGCTGGTGGAAGCCCAGCACCTACCCTTGGTGAGATTGTGGAAGCCGTCGCTGACCGACTGCAAACCCTGGAGATTCCCCGGCTGCGTCCTGTCATTAATGCCACGGGGGTATTGTTGCATACCAATCTGGGGAGGGCGCCGTTAAGTAAGGAGGCGACCGAAGCAATAAGTGTGGTCGCTACTGACTATAACAACCTCGAATTCGACCTGCGAAGCGGGCGGAGAGGCTCCCGCCATGTTCATGTTGAAGACATCCTGTGTCAGCTCACGGGAGCGGAGGCGGCCCTGGTGGTGAACAACAATGCTTCAGGGGTGCTGCTGGGGCTGACGGCGCTGGCCAGGCGGAAAGAGGTAATCGTCTCCCGCGGGCAGGCGGTGGAGATTGGTGGGAGTTTCCGTATCCCTGACGTGATGCGCCAGAGCGGGGCCAAGCTCGTGGAGGTGGGTACCACTAACTGCACTTATGCGGCGGACTATGAGGAGGCGATTACACCCCGCACAGCCGCCCTGATGCGGGTCCATTCCAGCAATTTCCGGCTGGTGGGTTTCGTCAGCGAGGCAACGCTGGAAGAAATTGTGGATGTGGGCAACCGACACAATATTACTGTTCTTGATGACCTGGGGAGCGGTTGTTTCTTGGATACCACTGAATTCGGGCTTGACCCGGAGCCGATGGTGCAGCAGAGCGTTGCTGCCGGCGTCGGGGTGACCTTCTTTTCCGGAGACAAGCTGGTGGGTGGTCCTCAGGCGGGTATCATTGTTGGCCAGAAACATCTGGTGGACAAGCTGAAGCGACACCCGATGGCCCGGGCAGTGCGAGTTGACAAGATAAGGCTGGCAGCACTGATTGCTACCCTGCTTCATTATCTGAAGGGTGAGGCCACCAGTAAGATACCGGTGTGGCGAATGATAGCAACGCCGCTGGAAGAAATCGAGCAGCGGGCTGAATTGTGGGCTAAGGCCTTGAATGGGATGGGTGTGGTGATAGATGGGGAGACAATGGTGGGTGGTGGCAGTCTGCCCGGCGGCACCCTGCCGACCAAACTGGTTGCCATTGGAGAGCAAGGCACAGGGAAGAAGAGGGTAAACATCCCGCAGGCAATAAGTGCCAGGCTGCGCGATATGCCTGTTCCGGTAATCGGGCGGATAAGTGAAGACCGCCTGCTGCTTGACCCGCGCTCGGTGCCGCCGGAGGATGATGCCAAGATTTTAGCGGCGCTGAGGGATGTGGCTTCTGACCTTAGCAAAGGCCGTTGAGACAAGAGGGACGGTAAGATGTTTGTGCTGGGCACAGCGGGGCACATCGACCACGGTAAATCAGTGCTGGTGCATGCCCTGACCGGTATCGACCCCGACCGCCTTAGTGAGGAAAAAGAGCGAGGGATGACAATCGACCTCGGCTTTGCCTGGATGAAGCTGCCGAGCGGCCGGGAGGTTGGCATTGTCGATGTACCCGGGCATGAGCGTTTTGTCAGGAACATGCTGGCCGGGGTGGGTGGTATTGACCTGGCGTTGCTGGTTATCGCCGCTAATGAGGGCGTCATGCCTCAGACCAGAGAGCACCTGGCCATACTCGACCTTCTGGAAATACGGCAGGGCGTGGTCGCTGTTACCAAAAAGGACCTGGTGGATGAGGAGTTACTCAGCCTGGTCAGGATGGAGATAGACGAGCTGCTGGCGCCGACTACGCTGGCTGGAGCCCCCGTCGTGGCTGTTTCAGCACTGACCGGTGAGGGCTTGCCCGAGCTTATCTCGACTATTGACGGACTTCTGGAATCAACGGCACAGCGCAGGGACATGGAGCGGGCGCGGCT
>SMTZ1_10007256_pt1 | contig 14128 bp, 14 predicted proteins | sample DeeMarSWOR136_30_FD_25667 | JGI IMG/M metagenome (IMG submission 25667) | reverse complement strand
AATAATATCTCTCAAATCGCTCCTGATTGGTTCGCAATAAACATAATTTTTTTGAAAATAGCCAAAAAGTTTTTTAACCGGCGAACTTCGGTTAACAAAACCAACCGAAGGTCCAAGTCCCCAGATGCAGCCCTGGCCGGGCCCAAGTACAGCAGACCATCCCTCCGTTATCCATAAGATTCGAGTTTGTACAATCTCATCAGTCTCGCATCTGACATTCGAACTAAGCACCCGATACACCAAGCCTTCAATACCATCCCCCGAAGCAGTCGCACAGACATTCTATTTTACGATCCACCTTTCATCATCATTTACTACTTCCCACTGTCCGTTCCTCTCTTCAATTTGAATCTCTTTTGATGCGCCACCCTCGGGACCCATGTAGTAACTTATATAGTAGTTCCTTTCATCCCTTTTTGTTACCCCAAGAATCGTAACCTGCTTTTTCGTAGACTTTGAATAGTAACAGAAATCTGGGCCCCTCTCGATGTCAGCATAATATTCAACTTCAAAATCTAATTTGTTTGTTTTTATTATATCATTTAGCAGCTCCAAGTTTTCATCATGTTCAGATGCAATCAAGCTGACGTTGTCGCCCCCTAATTTGCCAAGAAGAAATGCATAGGCAACGGCCAGCTTTTCCCTCTCGTGGTTTATCTGCTTTGAATCTCTTTGTTGGCAGCTACCGGCACACACCAAAATCACAGCGACAGTCATCGTATAGTTCTTTGTCATCGCATACTCCTTGCGCTCACTATTGACTAACTCGACCAGTTTTGACTAAATAGCACGCTGACAGCATAGTCGGTAAAAAACATTCCGAGTACTTCCATAAATGGTCTATCTTGCGCCAACCACTCTATTACCTAAAATCCCTACTATTAGGCAGCTCTCTTCTATATTACGACAACAGTATGGGCTTGGTCAATTAGCTTAGGCCCCCTGACTGATTCCCATCGCCGGTAAACCAAATAGATGACAATACGAAGAGCAAGAGCCCGACTGCGGTCAGCAAGCGATCTTCCCAAATCTTCCAGATCCCGACCAGTCCGGACTCTCACCCCAAAAAACATCCCTATCCGTACCATATCTCTCACTGCATCAATTTCAATCATTTGCGCGGATAGTTGAAAAAGAAAATCGGATTTTTTGAAAAAAATTTAATCCCTTTGTTAATAACCACTTACAAAAATCCAACCACCGAATAATCAGCCAATTTTCAATCAAATTAGCAGGTCCAGCCAATTATGGAGGGAGCCAGAATCCGCCGCTGAGCTTGGACGGAGATTAATGGCTGCTATAAACGTCTCAAAAATACCACTTGGGCTTCGAAAAACGCTATTATCTCTTCTGCTCGCCTATCGCCGGCTCCGCTACGGCTACCCTTTCCGCCGAATCCCTCTCACCCAGGGAAAATTCGCCATCGTCGACCCCGAAGACTACCCCCATCTCGCAAAATACAAATGGTTTCTCGCCAAAAGCCCTTCCACCTCATACGCCGCTCGCTGGCATCGCCCCACAAATTCCAAACGGAGAAAGAAAATTTGGATGCACCGCCAAGTCATCACCGTGCCGCCCGGAATGGTCTGTGACCACACAAATCGCAATGGGCTCGATAATCGAAAGGCAAACCTCCGCCCCGCCACCGTCTCACAAAACCTCGCCAACCGCCAAAAACGAAAAGCAAAAACGCGCTCAAAATACAAAGGCCTTGAATGGGACAACATCCAAAGAAAATGGAAAGCCAGAATTCAACTCAACGGCCGAAGGATATACCTCGGCTCTTTCACTAACGAAATAAACGCCGCAAAAGCCTACGACCACGCCGCCAAAAAGTACCACCGCGAATTTGCTGCTCTCAACTTCCCCCTATCCCCGCAAAGCCGGAAACCCAAGAATATTTAGACTTGCGTTCTTATTTTGCCCCCAATTTATTTAGGGCTTGTCTTGCTTAGACCTCCTCAAACATACTGCCAAAGGTCCGTCATGCGTGTGCCGCAGACGCGACAAAGGCGGCGTGGAACGATCCGCTCTTGGGCGGCAGTCTGCCCCGCGTCTTTCGCTGCGGTGTGGCTTTGAGAAATCGTGCCCACATTACCTCTACACAACTCGCACATCATTCACCAGCCTTGTATAAGCTCACTATATGTCTCAGTTTTTGTTATCTGCCAAGTCCAATGGCTCACCAACCTCTGGCCAGCCGTCGGCATTCCATTGTAACGGGGCGTATGCCAAGTGTGGCTAAGCCGCGACGCTCGGCGTCGTAATAATGGTAGCTGAACCAGTACTTTCCGCCCTCTGAAAAAATGCCGGCGTGGCCAGGCCCAATGAATTTGCCCACCGTTTGCAAAAACAAGCTCCCGCCGTCGTTGAGCATGTTCACACCACGCTTATCGATGTAAGGGCCGGTGATTTCGGCGCTGCGCCCCACTCGGATATTGTAGGTGCTCTTCACTCCACGGCAACAAAGACCCCAGTTCACGAACAAGTAGTACCATCCTCCGTGATTGTATATAAAAGGAGCCTCGATGGATTCGTGGTAGGCCAGTGAATAAACAGGCGAGTCCGGCCCGATGCGCTTCCCCGTAGACGGATCGAGCTGTATCAACTTAATCCCGCTCCAAAACGAACCGAATGCCAGCCACAAGTTTCCGTTCGCGTCGTCCGTCACTGCAGGATCGATAGCATTGAAATCGTCGCTTTCACCGGATTGGATCACGATGCCGCAATCTGTCCAAGCCAGACCTATGGCGGAGGTCTTGGCACCCCATCGCGAGACGGAGTAGTACAGAAGAAAACGGTCCTTCAGGTGAATAACGTCCGGCGCCCAGAAGTAGCCCCTGTTGCCGGGCACTACTTTTGATGTCCATGCTGGCGGCGTGGAGAAGACACTTGGACCAGATTCCCATTTCATAATGTCTGTCGAACGCCGAGATCTAATCCCCCTGCCTGTCGAAAAAAGCCAATACTCGTCTTTGCACCTCACTATAGTGGAAGGATCGTGGACGAACATGCCGCGGTCGCGGGATCGCTCCATGCGGACATCGGATTTGGACTTTTGCTCGCCGTCCGCCAGTCTACTGCCGCGCTCAGCACCGTATCCTGACAAAGTAACCGCAAAGCAAAAGCCCAAGACCACACAACCTAAGTGGATAGTAGTTCTCACTTTCAATCTCCAGCGGCAGGTTACAGCCGCGAAAAAAAACATCATCCTCACTCAAACTTGGCATCTATCCGACTCGGCACAACGACAGAGTGGCACAATTTTCAGGCAGCACGCCAACCGCGTCAAGCCATATCGAACAAAAAATAGCGCAACGCAAGATACCAATGCTGTCATCTCTGAACGAACTGAAGAATCTCCACACTTTTGCCTCTTGACTTCTTACTTGTCTACCGTAGCACCATCGGCCCGACGCTAAGCCGCCGATAGCAAAACACAAACAGCCAATTATCGAGTCGTTACAATACATCCAAGGCGAAAGCTCCGCCTGAATCGTCAATTTGTGCAGTGCGCCATTGTATCTGCGTCAGCTTTTGCAGAAAGCGCCTGTCATGGCTTACCAACAGCAAGCTGCAGGGGCAATCCGAAAGAGCCTGTTCCAAACACTCGATGGATGGCAGGTCCATATGGTTTGTAGGTTCGTCCATAATGATGATATGTGGCGCATAGGTCATCCCTATCGCTAATAGGAGTTTCCGAGTCTCTCCGGGGCTGGGTTCGGTACTGTCTAAAAGCCGATGAGGTCGAGAGCCTAAACGGCTGACAATTGTCATCAGATGTCCCAGTTTACTGTCAGCAAGAGCATGTACTTGGGCTAATATGTCTTGAGACTGACGCAAATCAATCTCCTGCGGAATATACGTTATGCGCGTCGCCGGCACGTTTAACGAGTTTACAATATGTCGAATCAGCGTGCTCTTTCCTGAACCGTTTGGCCCGCTCAAAGCAATACGGTCGCTGCGCCTGATGAGTAATTCCGGATAATACAATCTTCTTTCTTCTCCCAGCGGCAGTGAACCGGGCCGAAGGCTGAGAAGAGAGTTCCGTTTAGAGACAGAACCCGGAAGCCAAATGCCCAAAGCGTACTCTTTTCTTACTGCTATATTCTCTAAACCCTTACGAGCTCGTGTAAGCCGACCTTTCAGTTGTCTGTGCAGCTTCCCACCGGTACCATCCTTTCCGGCAACACGTGCTCTGTCCTTTTTTTCGCGGGCATCATGGTCTCCTTTTGCCAGCCCTCTTTTAGACCGTCTTTTCAACGATTGTTTCGCGAATTCTCTGCGCCTAACGGCTTCTCGTTGCAGCGTTCTATACGCACGCTTTTTCAGCATATATCTCTTTTCGAGAAACCTTCGCTCAGCTTTTGCAGCTTGCATCCCCTTGGTAATCCCTCCGGGACGAGCAACGACGCCGGGATGTTCTATGAAAAGACATTGTTGACAGAGTGAATCGAGTAGCTCACGATCATGACTGACAAGCAATCCGACCCCGCGAAAAGACTGAAGGGCCTTATTAATTATCTCGCGACCTTGCAAATCGAGGTGATTCGTTGGCTCATCAATGGCCAACACCTCAGGCTCAAGCCACATCGCTACAGCCAGTTGTGCCCTTTTTCGCTCGCCGTCAGACAACGTCGCCCATCGCTTGGCCCAATCGCCACATATCCCTAACTGCCCTTTTATGATGCAAGCGGACTTAGCCTTGGCCAGAATCAGTTCTCCCAACCTATCCGGCACATCGTCAGTGCGTTGCGGACAGTAAAGTGAATTCGCTGCTGTCTCGACATCCCCTCTAACTGGCTTCAGGGTCCCCGCTGCAAGTTTCAATAACGTGGTCTTACCGGCCCCATTTGCTCCCACGACGCCCGTCCATCCCCGAGCAATATGCAAGGATACGCTCTGAAGTAATGACGCTGAAGCCGAGTCGTATCCGAACGAAACGTTATGAAATTTCACAAACCGCTTTCTCACATCTATCCGGCCTAAGCAAAAAAGCCACGGGAAGCCATCGCCCCACGCGCAAAATATCAGCCACGGCAAATAAAAAGCAGATCAGCCTTTTGCGTGCACTCGGCCCGTTCACCTGGACAATAAGCCGTCAAAGAGTCACGCCAAAAACCTGAAATCCGCTTTCTCTGAACCTACACTACCGTGGCTCCAAATCATCTGCCAATCTGTCTTGGCAATAATAATATTGCTGAGCGCTTAAGTCAAAAAAATCTTAAAAATCGCACAAGGAAAAGGGCAACATTATCATTCTAAGCGCAGCCGGCCTTTAGCCCTCAGAAGAGTCGAATCGCAAGAGCCTCTAAAACTTCCCGCTCGGCCTCCATAAACCTCGCCTGCCCGCTTCAAATGGCCATTACTTGGAGCAGCGGCGATAAAGTACCCTCACCCTTCACTTATTCCTTTTAGCTTTGCGCTTGGACTTTTGACCTTCCACTGTTGCCGGCGTGAACGACCCTCAGAAAACGGCGCTGTCATGAATGTCCTATGTTCAAGTCACCAAGTGTCCGACGCAGCCAGCCCAGCGATTTCTCAATCATGGCACCACCCGCACCCTCGCATTCCATGCTCAGCACGCCGTCATATCCAATATCGCGCAGAATGGTCAAGACCCGCCTGATATTCTCCGCGTTGACCCCGTCACCGATGGCACAATGGCTTACAGCAATGCCGGTTTGCCCGCCGCGAACCGCAGCAGCAAGCGACTTACTGACGTCCTTGACGTGTACATGCGTCACCTTCTTCTTAAACCGTTCACAGAAGGCCACCGGGTCTTGTCCGGCAATGTAAGTGTTACCCGTATCCATGTTCATGCGAAGGTAGCGCGAATCGCAGAACGCCAACATTCTCTCCATCATGTCCGGATTTGTTGTGAAGTAGCCATGCACCTCGATACTGATCGTCATCTCGTAGGCCTCCGCGACCTCGATGATTTGCCCGTAGCTGCGTTTCATCGATTCCATCGCTTCCTCTTCAGACAGCCCTGCCGGCTTATGTAAACCATCGGTCGTGGCAATCCGTTCACAGCCCGCCAGCTTGGCCCAGGGGATCGTCTTAAGAACATACGGCACCCCGTACAGCGGCCCATGCTTGCCCGATAGCGGGAATGCAGCATCCACCTGCGAGAATCGCACCCCGTACTTCTCCATCTTCTTGCGCAGCAGCAGCGGGTCCTCATACAGCGCAACGTGCGGTTGATATCCCAGACCGTGAATCCAGCTCACCCCATCGATCACCCCACACTCGATGTAGTGCACATCGTTTGCCTGCGCCCACTGAAGGCACTTTTCGAAGTCCCAGTAAGACGAATTGAATGCGTCGGTATGAAAGCCGATTTTCATCGTCGTCTCGTCCTTCCTTTTGGCCGCAGAGCTTGCCAACGCCGCGCCGACCAGTGTTACTGAAGTAGCTGCCATGAACTCGCGTCGCGTACAATACGTATTGCTATCATGCATATCCATATCCTCCCTAAGGTTATCTTGCCCGCCCCATCATAATATTATTCCCTTTTACTCTGAAACCAAAGCATAGGCCAGGCTACAAGTTGTGTCAAACCAAAATTGTGCGCGAAACAAAAAAGCCCCAAACGCGCAAACGCAAAGGCCGACAGCCGTCTTAGCCCCCAGCCTTCTAAACGAAGTGAAGAATCTCCACACTTTTGCCTTTCTACTTGCCTCCTGGAGTACCATCATCGGTGGCGGCCTCAAGCTCGTCCTGAGCGTAGCCGAAGGGCGCAGCTTGGGCATGGGTGGCTACGTGTCTACCCTGAGCGCAGCCGGGCAATCTATGAAAAGGCCATTCCGAACGAAGCGAAGAAGCTCCGCAATTCTACCTTTTCCCTTTCCCCTTTTCCCTTTTTACTTGCCTACCGGACAACCATCGGCCGCACGGCCTTAGCTTCGCAGTTCCTAACACATTTGCGTCGAATCACTCGTTCACCTTGCTCTTATTTCATAAGGAATGCCATTACATACAGAATTGTGAAAATGATTCCATTTGAGTATCCATGAGACAACACTGGACACAGCAGGCTTTTGGTTTTTTGAAAAACAATCGCGTAATATAAACCAAGCCCTAAAGCCCACACTTGTTGTGGCCAGGAAATATAAGTAATTTCAAAAGGAAAAACTGTGAATTTAATATGGGCGTACATGAATAAAACCGTTGCTATTAACCCTGCAGCGGTGATTTCAATACGCCAAATCTTGAACATCTTTTTCCAAGACTGCGACAGCACCACAATGGCAAAGCCCCTCCATAACGGCTCCTCACCTGTCCCTGACAGCAGATACATATAGCCGAGCCTGCAGGCTATATTTCTTGCATTTAGCGGATACCTGAACCAGGGCGCCTTACCACTAATGATACACGGAAGAACATTAACAAAGAATACCGGAATTAAATATATAAGACAAAAATAGAAGAATATTCTGAGGCTTCGTCTGTAGTCATTCAAATTGAAGCCATAATCTCTAAGATCTCGAGTAAGCCACAACTTCATGAGAAACATAGGGAAAAACAGTAGGAAGATATGGCGAATACTTTGGTACAGAAAAACATTATCAGGATCGAGCGAGCTTACAAAAGGATACACATGTTTAGCCAGTATGCTGACTAACTTGGGTATAAAAGTTACCGCCACGAAAACTACAACAAGGTCGCCAATCTTTCCTAATGATTTCATTAGGGGAATATTAATCAATCATTGCCTATATTTAAACACAGATTTTACTCTGCGCAAAAGGAAAGAGCCTGCCCTTTTCGGAACACGCTCTCATAAATCCTGCCCAAGGTCGCAGATCCGCCGGAGGCGGACCCGCCATTCTTGTGGCGCAGCGATGACCGGATTAAAATCCGCCGAAGCCCCAGCGCAGGCAGCCTCGCCCAAGCATTTATTTCAAAGGAATCGCTGGCAGTCGCTTCAGCGTCTTGCTCACCGGGTCCACGATGATCCCCACCGACTCCAGCGCTGTGACACCGAGTATCGGCTCCGACTCCGGTAAACCAAAAATCACCCGCCCCGCAGTCGTTTCGCCCATGAATTCAATTCGCGCCAGACCGTATGGGTATTCTTTAACCGTTCCATCGGCCAGCTCGTAGAACATCTTACCCTCTTTCTTCACGCCGATTTTCTCAAGCTCCGTCGCGGGCACTAACGAATCCGTTGCGCCGGTGTCCACGAGGAACACCGCCTCGTAGGATTTCCGGCTGTCGCCAAACCCCGATATCTTCGTTGTTACTTTTGCTAGTCCCATACTGCGCCGAGAAAATGCTTCACATATCCAGTTTAGAATAAAATGAAACCTTAGTCAACGGAAAAAACGGCTTATTTTCGAACTCGGCCTTTATAAACTTGTGCTGAGTGTAATCGAAGGATCCTGGCGATGACCGAATTGGAGCGGAGTCCGCCGCGGCGGACCAAAGCTTCAGCGGGGGCGGGCTCGCCCCAAAGACTACCGTCAGAGTGATCGCCCGCAGAGAGCTGTTCTGCTCTTTGCAGACCTTCAATTCACCATCCGAACAAGGTCATTCGTATTCTCGGAGTCTCATCTATGGGCAAATTAACAAATCCTGATATCTGCCGCGCTCTTGAGAGAATCGCACCAAGATCGCCACTGCTCCCGGGAATGGAGACATTTTTCCTGCCAAGCAATTGCACGAAATAGATTGTCGTCGGCCCCGAATATTTATGGCCTCTACTCCCTTTCGTTATACCTATCCCGTTGAACTCCTCGATGCCAAAAAGCTCTATCTTCTTCCAAAAGAGCGCCCTTATCGCCCGTTCAACCAGTATTCGCTCTTTATCGATTCTCACAAGCTTTCTGAACGTAAAAGCCACGATTGAGACGATGATAAAGATGATCCCCAATAGGCCCAGAAAGAACGGTGCACCTTGGTCGCCCAACGTCAGGAAAAACAACAGGTTAAAGACCCCTATAAAACCCGCGATCACTCCCACGGCTATCCCAACCAATCTGTTTGATTTAAATTCCATAACAATTGTCCAATTTATACAGGACCTCTCAAGTCTTTCTCGCGAATATGACTCTATCTTATCGGCATATCTACCGCTCGGCTTTAATTCACGGCATCACACTTGAGCAAACCCAAAGGCCGAGCGCAATTGACACTCGGCATCTATTTACCCAAATCCCACAATTCAATACTGACAGCCACGAAAACTGAGCAACTTGTGCCTGTCCATTTTATGGGCGTATCCGCGGCCGCTTTTCAACCTCCCTACTCTGGTGATCTGAATTTGTTTCGGATTTCATCATCGTCCTGTTCCCCGGTATCAAAAATACGCGCAAAAGGATAACCCCGAAAGCTTTCGCTATCGGGGCTTATATAATCCCGCCGATCACCGGATTGAAATCCGCCGAAGGCGGACTTGCTTAAAACCTTGTCCTGAGCGTGAGTATTCTATTCCCTCAGTCCGATCAGCATCGCTACTCCAGACCACAAAAGATGCAATCTTGCCGCCTTCATCAAACGTGTGTGAATTAATGGTGTTCGGGTGCTCTTGCGAAGAACATAGCACCAGAATCGGAGCTCTTACTTTCTCGCCATGCACATTATCCAAGTAGGCAAACATTACTTCCCCACCACCATAGTTCCTTACGATCGTAATCTTATCGCTATCGCTCAATAATCTGCTCTGCGAATCCAATTGCCAAAGAGACACCCTTCGCCTATTCTCCACTGACAAGTCTCCCACTTCCAACTCGACAATCAAGCCGTACTGATAAGCCGATGTCGTGTGAGTAGCCGCTTCCGGAATCGCTCTATATCCGATCCTCCTCAGCACCATTCTGCCATCTCGAACCGAAAGTCCCGGAGCTACAGTAGCCAAAGATTTGCCCTCCGTGGGAAGGAAACGTGTATCCGAAGGCAGCAAAATGTCGCCCGCCTCATCTAACTGAATCTCTTTCCCACGAAAGCCTATATTTTCAAGCTCCTGTTTGGTCTTCTCATTAAGCGCATCAATTGCACAATTTACCGTCCTCTTCGCGGCTGCGAGCGCCTTCTCCGCGGAGACCAATTCAGCTATGGCTCCTTGTTGGGTAGCCGGACCAGCTTGCTCCTTCTTACGACATCCAATCATAATGGTGTTACTCACTAGTGCGATTACTATAGTCAGATACCACAGGGCAATACGCATACTTCCACTCCTTCCTCTCAGCAGTCGAATTACTGATGATATTGAACCTTATATCTCCTCAGGCGCAGCGGTCCAAGCTGAGAAAAAACTCTCAAAATATCTTGGTCGTGTTTATTATACCAAAGTTGCTGGTTACGACAAAGTCAAATCCGACCACAGGAACGATAATACTATTATTATCGACCGACGACTATACGAAAAGAATCTGGCGATGACCAGATTGAAATCCGCCGAAGGCGGACTCGCCCGCCCAATACCTCCGTGGGCGCAAAGGTAAAGCCCAGCAGCTCTCGGCTCCTGGGCCTTATAAATCTCGCAGATCCGCCTGTGGAGGACTGGCCATGACCGCATTGAAATCCACCGAAGCTGGCTCCTCCGTAGCCTTAGCGAAGATGGAAGCTTCTGCGAACGTGCGCCTGCCGAAGGATCCTGCCTGTCCCCAGCAAAATGTCATGCCGGGTTTGCCTGTCCGCCGCAGTCTTCTCCCAGCAAACGAAGGTCGAATCCAGCATCCAGACCACATCATTCTCAGGCGCAGCCCAAGAATCTCAGCTAAGATACCATTCACGAGATACGAGATACCAAATTCGGCCTGTGGCCTAGCCGGATTCTTATAGTCGCTGTCCCTGTTTCAGAATGTACTTTGAAAAACGAATACCTATTGGAGGCAACTCAATTGGGTAATTACCATAACTGGGCGTTCGTCCACTAGGTACGCCGGTTAGGTGCACCAAATGGAAAGAGTTAAGCTCTTCCAGGAGACCCATAATCAAGTCGACCGGCATATCCGAAACCCTGCGGTATACATCACTGAAATCCATCCTGAGATTGGGAGTGTTCGATCTGATTCTACCACGACTTGTTGTCAACTCAACACAATGGCCTAAAATTCGAATGGCTCCCACAGATAAAACATCAAGACACCGTGCAAAATGATCGAGCTCCGTGTAGCTCAATTTTTCAGTATCTTCCTCTTTCAAAAGTATATTCGTGATTAGTCCAACAGCTCCACGTAACTTGGCTTCTTGGTGAGTTCGTACAATTGTCAAGTAGCACGATTTGAAAAGCTCTGAAAACTCATCTTTGTTGAGTGCCTCTGTATCAATCCGACCCCCTAATTTCTCCACCTCAGTCTGCAACATTTCTATACTGCGCTCAATTGTTTTTTGAGTTGCGCTAGGTATGTAATCCCCTATCAAGCTGGCTAATGTGCCCCCAACCATAGGAACACCCGATACGCCTGCCTTAACCACTGCTAAAATGTGGTCTCGTGCTTCTTTTTCCATTTTATATCACCTATAAGTAATCGCCGCTTGTCTTTACTATAGTAACATCATCTTTGTACACGCGTCAAATTGTAATCTCTGCGTCTCTCTGTGGCGCAAAAGCAAAGCCCCAGAGTCTCTCACCATCGGGGCTCGTAAATCTTGGTGATGACCTACTCTCGCTTGTTCTTACTTTCCTCCATTCTTGCATTTTGATATTTGATTTTACAAAGGGTCTAACATTGGCTATACTAACGCCATCGTTTTTTGCGCATTTTGTCGAGAGACAACCTTTTGTATGCTATAGGCCATTGAAATCTTTTCCACTCTTTTTCGCTGATAAATACGGGAAAACGTGGCCTGTATTTCCTAACAAGGTACATATGTTTTTGGAGCTTGAGTTTATCTTTGATATAAAATCTGGCAAATTCCTTTATCACCCATGTACTTAATGTTATTCGTGTCCTATCAGCAGGTGTATCTAACTTCAAACCTACTTTTCCTACGCGACGTTTGATGTGGGCAATAGCGTTCCTACAATCATCGTAGAAATAATTACCAAGGCTCTTACCATTAAGAGGCAATCTTTCAAATTCATCGTTTGATGATCTGATTTTGTTACGATCTTTGTGATAAGTCCTATTTACCCACCCAATGGCATCGCCATTTCCAATCTCTAAAATCTGCCAGAAAAAGAGAAATGCCAAATAATCATTGTTTGAACTTAAGGCTTCCCGAAACAGAACGAGCGCGTTTCTTTGTTCCTCAGCTTCGATTTCTGGAATATGGCAAATATCATACCCTACTGCACGACTTCCACCGGTCGGAATTCTCGGCAAGTCAAAAATGCAACTCTTCGCTTGTTTAAGTCGATAATCTTCCTTAACACCTGCTCCCCCTGGAGGATGTATCGTCACTCGTGAATTATTTTCCCAGCTTAAAGCACTTAAGAATTCGGAAGCTATGATATATGCTTTATTCTTTGATTTTTCGTTATTTCTTCCGGGTATTATTGTTAGTAACGTATCACACCATTTTCGAATGTTATTTTGAATTAGCTTAAATCTAATTCCTTTGTATTCAAAATAATAGACATTCCTGCAAAGGCGAGAGCTATTGTCGAATCCGATGTGCATAAGACATGCCATGACGTTTTAGACTCCTATTGGCAAAAACCGTAGTAAATTTTATTTTCTAGTGAGTTTATTTTATTCTCAAGGAGATTTGAGATCAAAAGGAAAAGGCCGACTCCCTTAGGGAGTCGGCCTTCATAAATCCTGGCGATGACCGGATTAAAATCCGCCGAAGGCGGACTCGCCTATTTAATTCCGTCATTCTGAACGAAGTGAAGAATCTCCACACTTTTGCCTTTTGCCTTCTTAGTTGCCCCCTAGACTACCATCGGCCGGGCCTACTTCGCAATCGACGTCCCGATGTTCGGACTGTTCGGATTGACGTCGAGAATCTTCTCCTTTGGCAGAACCACCAAGTCCAGGTCCTCCATTGGGATCGCGCCCAGCAGCACCTCATCACCCATCACCAACGCTCCGGCAAACCCGACCCGCTTCTTAAATCGAATCTGAATAGGCCCGACATACGGCACCACTTTCTTGCTGCCGTCGGCCAGAGTGACTTCCTTCCTGTCGATTTCCTCCAGCTTCAATTGAATCTGCAGATGCTCTGGAATACACAGATGAACCGCACCCGAATCAACCAACGTCTCAACTTCGATCCCTTTCAACGTTGGATCCCTCGGATTCTCCAGCAGCACCTTTGCCGTAACCAGCCCCATAACAGCCTTTCTCAACAAGCGCCTCAACAATCCATTCTACCGCTGCGGTCCCTCTTTTGTCAAAACCATCTGACCGTCACACATAGGAAAGCCCCGATGATTTTCACCATCGGGGCTCATAATCCTGGCGATGACCTACTCTCGCCCGCAAGGACTACCATCGGCCTGACGAGCTTAGCTTCTGAGTTCGGAATGAGATCAGGCGTTTCCCCGTCAGTATAGTCACCAGGAAGTTCGTTTTATCAGGCAAAAGCCTGATAAATTCAAATCTCCAATATCTAAACTCGAAACAAATCTAAATAACCCAAATCCAAATGACCAAAAACATTTCGTCTTTCAAAATTTGAGCATTCAAATTTCGATATTATTTCGGATTTAGGATTTAGATATTCGTGCTTCGAGCTTCGCTCGAATATGCAGATGCGTATATGAGCACAATTCATCGCTTGTCACCAGTTGCCCGTGACTCACAAAACCAATTCGTTTCGAGCGACGAGTCACGAGATACGAGCGACAGCCTTCCTGCCAACCAAGGATTGATATGGTCAAGTCAAGTAATCGAGCGTTAGTACCGGTTAGCTCAACGCATTTCTGCGCTTACACACCCGGCCTATCAACCTGATAGTCTATCAGGGCTCTTCTGACCCGAAGGTCATGGAATCCTAATCTTGGGGTAGGCTTCCCGCTTAGATGCTTTCAGCGGTTATCCTTTCCCAACTTAGCTACCCGGCGGTGCCCCTAGCGGGACAACCGGTACACCAGAGGTCAGTGCTTCCAAGTCCTCTCGTACTAAGGAAACATCCCCGCAAGATTCCTACGCCCACGGCAGATAGGGACCGACCTGGCTCACGCCGGTCTGAACCCAGCTCGCGTACCACTTTAATGGGCGAACAGCCCAAC
>SMTZ1_10004424_pt1 | contig 14135 bp, 15 predicted proteins | sample DeeMarSWOR136_30_FD_25667 | JGI IMG/M metagenome (IMG submission 25667) | reverse complement strand
TTGGGGTCTTGAATCAGCCGAAAATTGTAAACCGTCATTATCGCGTCAATCCAGTCAAGGCTCGCCGCCGCAGCGAGGCATTTGCTCATATTCTTGTGGGTGCTGAAACCAAAAACCCGTATCAGGTTCCGCTTCTTCGCACTTTCTGCCCAGTCCCTTATTTCATCCGTCAACAGTGCAGGATCGGGCAAGTCATGATAGTAATACAAGTCAACGTATTTGGTGTTCATCTTTTTCATAGAGGCCTGAAGACGCTCTTCCATACCGGCTGCGTTCTTTGCCCCCAATGCTTTTGTGACGATGAACACTTTTTCGCGAACGCCTGGGTTTTTCGAGAGGTATTTACCTATGCCAGCCTCACTTCCTGTATAAACAGTAGCTGTATCCCAGTAGTCGATACCGTATTGGAGCGTCTTTCTTAGGATAATTTGGCTGTCGGTAAGGTTGAACATTCCCCCAAAAGACAGGCACGGCACCTTAAGACCGGTCCTGCCTAATTTTCGCCTCGGTACCTGCGAGTATTCATCCTTTTGTGCTGCTCTTGCGGAGCTGGCTTCAGCGGTATTTGGCTCCTTTTCTTTTTTGGCCCTGCATCCGGCAACAACGGAACCCAATCCTGCTGCTCCAACCGTCTTTAAGAACTTCCTTCTATTGATCTTGTTTCGTTCAGCCTTCATCGCATCAGACTCCAAGAGTGGTTACCCGTTTACGCAGTGATTTTCCATCAGCTTTTCCCGTCTGGCCTTCCACAAGACCTTATAGTTGTTTCCCCTTCATGGAGCATCGCTTCTCAATATCACAATGAGGGCTTTGCCGGCGACGAAGCACTCTAAGCTTATACGGCTGCCAAGCACAAAATCAAGGAAAAACGGAAGCGTTACAAGTCCTCTGCAATCATTGTGCTGTCGGTTAGAGTATCCCAGCGAACCGTCCCAAAGGCCTCGATGGTCTGCGCAAGACCCTCCAACCAGTAGCAGTCACCGATGCCCGTCGGCATAGACCGCATGTACAAAGCCAGATTATCCGGCGAGGTCTTCTTGACCCATCGCTCGATTGGATAAACCATACCGAACAATTCAGGACTCACGCCTATACCTTCATCGCCGGTCCATCGCGTGAAGTACGGCGCCTGGTGCAACCACCAGAGCGGATAGACGCTCTTGATCTGCTCGATTTTGTCGATGGCCCGGTCTTTCAGGTTATCCTCAATGAAGCGGCAAAGCTCAGGGCTGACATCAAGGAACATCCACGGCTGACCCTTGAAACGCGACTTGTTGCGGTCGTCGTAGAAGGCCTTGAAGCGTATCTTCTTCTGGCGGTTCTCGATATGGTCGATGCTCTTGCCGTCTTCGAGGTCTTTAGCAAGTCTTTGTATTGCGACTGCTTGTGCATCGGTGTCACCGAATCGCCGCGCCAGGCGAGCTACAGCGATGTGCGCCGACATCTGGCCATAAAGGAATATCGCGTCGCCACTCTGGACGTAGTACTGCTTGATCTTCGGCCAGCACGAGCGAATGGTCTCCCAGTCGTTCGTGCGGTGCCCGTAGAGCCATAGCCCGTACAACACGTGTAGCGTCGGGCAGTCCTTGGCATTTGGATATCGTCCCTCGGTGACCTGCTGTCCGTGCAGAGCACGAGCTGCGCCGTCGGTCTTACCTTTGATGCCGGGCGTCCACGGTGCATGGACGGGGTCGGCCAACAAACCCCGGACGTGGACCAGTACTGCATCCTGCTGCGGATCGCTCAGGTGCGGGTAGGCCCAGGCCAGCGTCGTAATGATGCGTCCGCGCTCATAGTAAATCCAGTAGGCCTCATACGGCAAGTCCGCATAGGACAACCGCAACGGCCCCAGGGGACCAGCATCGAGGACTCTCTGGACCTCCCGGCGAAGCTCCTGAACCATTGGGGTGGTCTTTGTCACATCTATATTCGTTACGTGCACTGTTCGCCACAGATATTTGTCGCAACTATCGGCAGCAACCGCAGTACCGGCAAAAACCCCAAGAAGAACCGCATAGAAAAGACAGACAATGAGTCTATTCATCCTTATCATCTTATTCTCCTGTCTCGACACATGTAAGGCAGAAGTTTTCAGTGAAGAACAGCCTCCCACAGGCGATGCTCGGCCCGACACGTCCGCTGGAGGGCGCCGGCGGCGTGTCGGGCACGCGCACCACTTTGGGCCCCCAGCTACCTTTGATCTGTCCCTGGGCGTAGTTAATCGCGGCGGGCCAGCCGCCTTGGTCCCGGTAACGGTATACCGCGCTTATGCGGTGACCCTCTGAGTTCTTCAGATTGATGCAGTACGTTCCACGAAAGTTCTGCCGCAGATAGAGCATATCGCTGCCGACCGTCATCCCATAGAGATTGTCGGTCTCGGTGGTCTGGCCGGCGAGCCGGCCGTTGTCGATAACGGCTCGCTCACCTGTAGCCAGGTCGATAGCGCTAATGTCCACCGAGAAGTTGGTGCCGAACGCATCTGGATTCGTCAGCATTGGGTGCGCTGTAGCCCACCAGAGTAGCGGCCGGCCCTGATCGTCGACTACCGGTGGCTCCGGCGGAGTACCGCAACCCTCCGTCGCGCCGGTGGCAACTATATAGTCCCTCTCCAGCGTCTCGGCTCGCAGCGCAAAGCACGTCTGCCAGTACTTGCCCCGCCCTGCCAGCCAGCGACGCAGCGCTTGTTGTTCCTCCGATACATTCGCGTAGCCAGGCTTTAGCTTCGGGTCCCAGCCAACCGCCTGCCCTGGTCTGCCGGCCAGGACAGGGTCGTTGACGTATTCGCTACCCACGCAGATTATTGGCACCGTAGTGAATATCACCCGGTCCTTGACGGCAACCGGCCAGACGAACCGGAAGCTCTGCCCCATCAGTTTTCGCTTTGTCACGACCTTTCCGGTCCCGGCGTCGATAGCCACAGCTTCCATCGCTTCGGTCCCGGTATAAATGCGGCCCTTGTGCCAGCACAGCCCACCTTGAATGCCGGCACCGAGGTAGGAGCTTTTCCAGAGCACCTCACCGTCGCTGGCGCGGACGGCGTAAACGTGCCCACTTTGGCTGGCCACATACATTACTTCGCCCACCGAGCATGGGGCGCTCGTGATGGCCTTACGGGTATCGACCTGCCAGAGCGGTTGGCCCGTGCTGGCGCTGAAGGCCGTGACACAGCCCAGAACAGAAGCAAAAACTACAATTTTTTCATCGGCTGTGCCCGACCAGAGTGAACCGCCCGGATTGTCAGCCGTCCAGATTGTAGTACCATCATCGGCGTCTATAGCGTATACTCTGCCCTGAACATCTGCCACGAAGACGCGCCCAGCCGCAACTATCGGCTGCATCGAGCTGGCAAAACTGAACGGAACGCTAGCCGGCATACGGTAGCTGTGATCCTCCCGCGACCGCAAGTCGTCCTTCCACTTCGGTTCGGAGGCTCCGGAGTCTTTGCTCCGCAAGACCCAATCCGAACCGAACCATACCCACCGCGCCCGGAACGGGGCTCGGACAGCCTGCGGACAGTAACCTGTTCGCCCGGGGTCGCGTTGAAGTTGTCGCCAATCATTGCCGGACTGACCGCGCGCCGGCCTCGGATACATCGCGAAGAGCACAGTGAGAATGGTCGGTCCGACCGCCAGCCAGACGAAACTTCGCAAGTTCATAGTAGTTCCTTTCGAAGAGATGTTGTTCTGATTTAGAAAAGCTTTTTCGCAGGGCCTTTAACCTCTGCTCGACCACTTCACGCGCTTCTCAGTCATCAGCATATATGAAGCGGACGCAAAATTCCAATCCGTTTTGCGATGGCTTTTGCCACTTGGAACTTCGGCGCCCTTCATGCCACCGCCCCACACGAGCCATGAAGAGGCCCACACAATGGATAACAGTCGACAGGACCACGAAGCCATTGGAAACGTGAGCACTGATGATATGTACTACGGCAAGCTCGGCGGCTATTACTTAAAATCAGTCTTGACCGACTTTTTCACAATCCACCACTAAGTCATCCTTGGCCTTCTCACTTAATGTGTCTTGTATTCACACCGGCAAAGAGAGCTACTTTTTGCGCCTGCGCCACACATCTGGCGGCAGTCGAGCTATCTTGGGCCAGATTTTCGGAGAAGAGAGGGACGGAAAATTTACTTGCCAGCATCGGTTGTCTATGTTAACCTACTATCTACTTGGGGCCATAGCTCAGTTGGGAGAGCGCTTGCATGGCATGCAAGAGGTCGTGGGTTCGAATCCCATTGGCTCCATTGCATTCGAGGTATCGGAAGTCCTCTTATGAGGCAAAGTCACGTTTGCGGCCGCGTTGGCAGTTTCTTTCTTTGCATACTTGTTTCTGCTATTCTCGGCCGCCAGTGTCGAACCAGCGTGTGAATGGTTTTCCGTTCTTTCGCTCTCGAGCATTGGCTCCACTACGTCTCGAGTCAGGACTATGTAGGTTCTGTCAACAATACTGCGGGACTTTTCGGTGGTGCCCATGCTGCTATGTCCAAGGTAAGACTCCACAAGCGGCCTGCTAGTAGAGGAATTTTTGGCTGACCCCCGTAGTTCTGGGCCAAACATCTGACCGGCTTAGGCAAGGACCTGAAGCGAGAGGTGCTCCCGATCGGCCCAAGACAGGATGCCGCGGACGTTTTGGGGCGAGGGGAGAATGTATTCGTTGAGGTGCGGGTGTGTCAATAATCTGAGCAACCATACCGACTTCTTTCGACTCGGCAGAATGGTCAGTTACTCTTGTCATCGACAGGAATCGGTAATGTTATCGCATTCACTCCCCTTAACTGTTACCTTGGATTGAACCAGGCCCAAATTTCTCTTGCCTTACGAGCCAAAGCGGCGATATAGCCTCTTGTTCATGGAGGCGCGCCTATTTGTCGGCTGGTCCTACAAAAAACTAAAGCTCTTGCTACTTATTTGTCAAATCAGTTAGGCACGTCCTTGGAAGCTTGTGCGGTCGAGACGCCGTCTTGGGGGGCAAAGAAACCTGCTAATTTCATCTCTACTTTGGGGATGGCGAAACAGACAGCGATCCCTCGTCACAGTACAACGGTGGCAAAAAAAGAATTGACAGGTTATCCGCAGCATTGCTATATAATCTCATCAAGGATGTCATCTCACTGGCACAGGGATGGCAATATTAGCAAATGTCTGGGCTTGTCAAGACTGGGAAGGTGGTGACTGCGCTCTCAAGGCAGCGATGTGTTTTGTTGCCGATGGTCGCAGCATAGGACAGTGCCTAACGGAGCCGCTTCATTGTCTTATTGCGCAACCGACGAGGACGGAGTGCATCTGAATCCGGTCGTAGTCAGTACTATGCACAGCTAAGTTTTTGTCGTGAATACTCTCCCAAGGTTTTGACGGTGTCACATCTTGCATGTAGATAGCCTGGCATCATCTTCAGGGTTAACAGTTGCTTGTACATGTAGGCAGCGAGACCACCGTCGATGTGCAACAAGCGCATCTCGCTTTTTGTCAAGGAGGACGTAATTACGTGGCAATCTGTGCGGTTCAACGCGTATGTATTGTTGAGGACGGCATGCCTGGTATTCTCTGGAAATGGATGGTGAGGTTTTCTTCGCGGCGTCAGTGCACGGTGGCTGGCATTTGCTGAATGATAGAGGAACGACAGAATGAGACAGGCGAGACATATTAAGAGACATAGGCTGGCGACTAACATCGGGCGAACCAATGAGATCTGTGTTTCGGCCAATGCAGCATTTGGCAACCGGCGGCTATTTGCTAAGAGTTTCTTTAGCCACCTTATCGACATCTGCCCCAGTAACCAATGCGACAGGGGGCTTTGCCGGCTGAGATGAGCAGTTGGATGGACGGAACATTGATTTTTGGGCGAGGGCAATATTTTTTCCAGACGGTGAGGAATCCGCACAACTACGCATATCTTGCTGCGTTCAATCACCTCGGCTATGTAACATACCTGCCCCAGCTTGGCCTGATAGGACTTTTTGTTTATGGATTCTATTTTCCGCTGAGCATTATTCGCGATGGGCGGTGGCTATGGCGCTACGGCAGCCTGCCGATCCTTCGTTACGTGGGACTGTTGGGGAGTGCATCGATTATTTGTCCGCCCATTATGTTCTTGATGAGCTCACATTTTCTCGCTATTGGTTATTTTGCCCCGGGCACGCTCTATGGTGCATTATGGTCGCTGACCCGGAGCGAGCGAAAAAAGATCAGTGACAGACGTGTTATGGATGAGGCAGCTTGAGGATGCGCGAAAAGCCCAATTTGGTGTCGACGGCATACATTGGTGAAACAGCCAAAGATTATGATGCAAAACGTTTCACGACGAGAAGGGGACTTTTGTTCGCGGAGTTTGAGCAAGAACAGCTCGACAGGGCTATTGCTCGACTGCCAGAGGGTGCGCACGTACTTGAAGTCGGCTGCGGCACGGGGCGGTTTTCGCACTACTTAGCAAACCGCGGGTACTGTGTCCGGGCAGTTGATCCCTCATCGGATATGGTCAAAATAGCCTCGGAAAAATGTATGGACCTTGATAATGTGACGTTTGCTCAAGAAGAAGGCGCAAGTTTGAGTTCTGCAGATTCGACATATGATTTAGTGTTTTCAATCCGAGTGACCAACCAGACTGAGTCCGAGGCATACGCTTTAAGAATGATACGGGAGATGATTCGAGTCACAAAACCGGGAGGTTTAGTGTTAGTTGAGTTCGTCAACAGGCAAAGACCGTTCCGCAGGAAATCGAAAAGCGTGAGGCTATCTTTCTCCCAGATAGCAAAAGTTGCTCGTGCCGACAACTGTCGTGTGGAAAGCCGACGAGGCATATTGGTGTTTTCACAAACGGTACTGAACAAGATTCCAAGGATTCTGCTTCCGGTATGGGGCACAGTTGAGCGGCTGGCAGCACGAGTCTTTTGGAGATGGGCATCAAGAGGCTACGTTCTTCTCAGTAAGCAATGAGTTCACGAGGGAAAGCGGAAAGGTGAAAGTTGGAATCTTTGTGACTGCTGCTTTTTGCAGAAAGGCATACCTCGATGCGATTTCAGGGCACGTGCAAATACCGCTGATGGCAGCAAAGTTGTTGGTCGACGCAGGGCACGACGTGGCACTTATTACAACGAAAGAAAGAGCCACCGACGTTCTGCCGAGTGTCAGCGCCGGCAATATCGCCGTTCACGTGGTTGATCACGCATCTAAGCTTTGGCCCGAAAAAGGTCCTGTCCGAAGAAAGGCACCCAAACAGGCCCGCCAGTTGTTATCTTTGCTGAGAAATGAATCGTTTGATATCGTTCATTTCTTTGGTGGGAGCAACACAGGATGGCTGCTGTCTTTTTTGAAGCTCCTCGGTACGAACTCGCAGGCATTTTTCAGCCCTGTTAAAGCTCCGAAGATTGGCTCATCTGATTTGCGCGCGAAAGTAATGAAAGTAGCCTTCAGGCATATTGACATGATTGTCGCCACGAGTGAATATGTCCGTCACTCCTGGGCCTTGCTTCTGGGTGAAGGCAAGTGCAGGTCCCTGCGGCCGGGAATAATGAAAGATATCCGGATACCGCGCGACAATGCTCTTAGGAATTCGGTTCTGTTTTGGCGTAATGCAGACTATCAGAACGGCGCCGACCTTGCGACAGAGGCTTTTCGTCAATTGGCTCCGAGATATCCAGATGTCCGCTTTGTTTTTGCTGTCAGGCCACACGATATTTTGGAAAATGAGTTACTCGCGCTGCAACGGCACGTCTCAAATATAGACGTTCATATATATCCATACAAAGAAGGCGTTACGCTTCCGGGGCTCCTCGAAAATGCTCTTTTCGTTGTCCAGCCCTTTCGATCACTTTCCCTGAATCCACAGATGTCGATTTTGGAGAGTCTATATGCTGGAGTTCCTGTGATTGCTACAAAGGTTGAGTCGAACGAGGAACTGATCAAAGATGCTGAGAATGGCCTCTTGATTCCGCCTGATGACGGAAGCGCTCTGACTTGCGCAATACAGAGGCTTCTTGAGAATCGAAATCTACTTGCGGAGCTCACAAAGAGGGCACGGGTTCTAACCAAAGAACACTGGAACTGGGAATCTTTTGGGAAAGGGCTCTTGAGCGTATATGAAAACAACAACGATTGAGAAGTATCCGCGGATTACGGTTGTGACCCCATCGTTTAATCAGGCAAAGTACCTGCCCGAGACGATTGAGTCGATCTTGAACCAGGGTTATACTAATCTGGAATACATCGTCATCGATGGTGGCAGCACAGATGGAAGTGTGGACATAATAAGGAAATATGACTCACGTTTATCTTACTGGATCAGCGAAAAGGACAACGGTCAATCAGATGCAATAATGAAGGGCTTCTACAAGGCCACCGGCGAATTGTTTGCCTGGGTGAACAGCGACGACGTATTGCTGCCAGGTTGCCTACAAAGAATCGCAAAGCAGTACGTATTAGGTGGGTTTCCAGATATTATGACCGGGAATGTCGTTTATATTGATAAAGAAAGCAAAATAACGCGATATGTGCGTTTGCCTCGCCAGAGCAGGTTCCTTTTCTTTCGAGGTGTCTGCCACGTCTCCGCACCGGCTGTATTCTTCAAATCCTCACTCTTTCGCGCTGTAGGAGGTGTGAATCTAAAGTATCATCTTTCCATGGATCTTGACCTGTGGATGAAAATGATGGCCAGGCACGCACAAGTCGTGCATATACGTTGGCCCTTGGGAGGGTATCGACGGCATCCTGAGACTAAAACAGCACGCTACCTCGCAGATAAGACACCAAGGATTCCTCCCGAACGTGAACGAATATGTATAGAGCATATCCGTGGATATAGTGAGCGGAAGGCTCTGTTCTGGAAGAGAATCTACAAGCTTTATCAGCTCTTAAACCTAAATTACTTGAAGGGATACCTGGAATGCCTGCCGACTAAGGGACGGAGATGGCAATGTGTATTTCCAGTGGCCCCGTGTGATTCGACACCGGGAAATGCTGGGCCTGGACTGTGCTAAGCTACTACTATAAAGTTTTTAGACAATAAAAATGGCACTGGGAGCATACGGAGGTCTGTGGCCGGTTTGTGACGCCTTGATTGTCTGACAACTAACTCAAGGTGGCTTAGCGTGCTGTGGGTGACAGGGGGGAGGCTAACAGGCTCCGCTCACTGGTAAGCAATTGAACTGGTGGAGTATGAATATAGCATTTGTTCTACCATATCTGGCTGATCGTTTTGGTGGACCCGTGGCAGTAGTCAAAAACGCTGGCAGAACGCTGACTGCCATGGGACATAACGTTTCCTATTGGGCCACCGCCAATAAGAACGACCAAGAAGAGTTAGCCTCAATGGATTGTGCTCACATCTACGATGTCGTCTGGCCTCGTTCGTGGCATCGGTCGAGGGATCTTGCCCGCGGTCTGTCGGCTGAGATCACCTCAGTTGACATCTTACATATAAGTGATATGTGGCTGCATCCGACATACGCGGCAAGCCGTATCGCCAATGCCAATCACACCCCTTATATTCTCAGGCCGGCAGGTGGTCTTCAGCCTTGGCAACTCAGCCAGAAGAGGCTGAAGAAGAAAATATATCTCGCATTGCTTGCGAGGAGAGCATTGGACAAGGCACAATGTCTCCATGCCGTGACACCCTACGAGGCGGAACATCTGCGCATGGCCGGCTATCGGGCTCCGATTACTATTATTCCAAACGGAGTCAACATGGTGGAGAACACAAAATCGCCTGATGGAGTCGAGGCCGAAAACCGCTGGCCAGTTTTGAAAAGTCGGCCGGTCGTGCTGTTTATGTCGCGCTTGAGCCCGGAGAAAGGACTGGATCGGCTGATTCCTGCTTGGGCTCAGGTGATTAAGCGAGGCAACTACAGTGACGCTCTGCTTGTTCTCGCGGGACCGGACGATCGAGGCTACCATGCCGTGGTCGAAGCGCTCGTGGAACAGCATGCTCTTCAGTCGCATGTGCTCTTTACCGGTATGGTTCGAGGACGGGAGAAGCAAGCGCTGATTTCAAGAGCAGACCTTTACACGCTGCCTTCCCATGGTGAGGGATTCAGCATGTCCATTTTGGAGAACTTGGCCGCTGGCAAGCCGGTATTGATTACACCTGGTTGTCACTTCCCCCAGGTGGTGGAGGCGAAAGCAGGACTATGCGTGCCCCCAGAGCCCGGTGCGCTGGCGGAAGCTTTGTGCGAATTCCTTGAGATGTCACAGTCGGAGCGTGACGCAATGGGTCGCAGGGGAGTGAATTTAGTCAAAAAGAATTATACCTGGGATAGAATCGTGGAAAAACTTCTGACGGTATACGATTGTATCCTAAGTGGAAAGTCTATTCCGCTTCACCCGGAGCCAATGGAGCTAAACGCCAAATGAGTTTGAGAGTCCGTTATTTGTTGCTATGGCTGCTTCAGGGAGAATCCGGCACGAGCCTATCCCGCAAACATGTCGCAATCATTGCCCGAGTCCGTGCCGACTCATGGCAGTGTCGCGCTGATGCCTGCCTGCCGCACCTACAGCTCTGGCATGACCACGCCGAGACAAGTTTCACTTATACAACTGACTCACACGCCGATGCAGATAACGCAATAGATTCTACCTGATTCAGTTAGCCGCTTCTGAAGGCCCCCACTTCAAACCAGGAAGTGTCTTTTGTAACTCAACCTGCTTGGTCGGCTTAAATCCCCCCTCCATACACTTCCCAATCCGCTTGATCTGTTGCTCAACCCAAGGTATAACGTTTGTGACTGTCGAATGCTCTAATCTGCTTAGGATGTGCCTGCTTTCTGCGGCACTCAGCCGCACTAAAGCTCTCGTTTGATGTGGTATCTTACCGCACAGGATTGATTGCTGATTCAATCCAGGGAAAAAGGCACAAGGATCAGACAGTCTCAGGCTCGCAACTGACATCACACCAAGCCTCACCCACATCTTTGTCCAACTGGTCGAGGGTCCGGAAAACCTGATTCCAGAGGTGCTTGTCCGGCATCCGCTCCCAAAGCAATTCCGCGGGATTCAGTCCCAGACTATATGCCAGCAATAACAACAAAGTCAGGTTCAGGGCAACACATGGCGCGTTTGGAAGATGCCACCCAGCACAAGGCATCATAAGGTGCGTGAATCAAGCAGTCGTCAAACCTTCAACTGAGTTCGACACATGTTCATATTGTCCCAAGTTGAACGACATTGAACATATTTGTAAATATGTCCGGGGTGCGAGTCTGGCAGATTTCAATTTCGGTGATACCAGTTCTTTGCGTGAGGCGATCGCCGAAGTTCTTGACCAACCTAACAGTAATCCAGTAAGCAGTTTGACGCTTCGTTTTAGCGAGCTATTGTCAAAAAAAATCAACTTCAGACAGCCCAAAAAGTGAGAAAGTTAACTCTGAGTTAATGGAGTTATTGTTCAACCTTCCTTCGACCAGATTGATATCTTTTCTTACACGTCCTATAAGAATGTCCGTGCAATATCACGACCGGCATCTATGTTACTGTTCCGAATTTGAACAGTTGACAACAGCATCAAAATAGTAATAGAGAGTCTTCGAGTGAGTATTACCTGTGAGCATTTTGTGCTTGACATGCTCGCGCTGGTACAGTACAATAATTACCAGCTAGTTGAAGTTTGGTGAGAGGGTGCTTACCATTTTCAAAAGCGGTCGGACCCCTTGGCGAAGACATACGGGCGAGGCAGATAGGCTGTCTGTATAAGCCATGGTGATGAGCCTATCTCCAGTTATCCACGGGGGACGGCCAGAAATTGTGCGCGTGACAAGTAAGGAATCGCTGTGAGAAGTGCGAAAATGCTGGCAAAGCAAACAATAAGTTGGCAGGCAGTATTGTTGCCGCTCCTTGCGGCCACGGTAGTGAATGCCGTGCCGACTACGAGCGAGTATGATGGACATTCAATTGTCTGCGCCTCCGTCCTGAATCGGCATCTCGCCACTCCATCTGCTCGCGGCATGGCAATTGACCAGATTGGCGAAATCCGTAATCTGGGCCTCGCCGGTATCGTCGGCGAATCTGTAAAACCACCTGTTGGTTTTACAGACCCAGAAGCACTGCCTATTTGTGCACGTCCTTTGCCACCTGTACCTGGATCGCTTTCCATGGGTTTGACAGGCCTGCTCTGTGCGTCAGTCATTAAGAGTCGCAAGGTTTGGATGGCTGCATTGGCCGCCATATTGTGGGCTGGCCAGGCCGGATTTGGTGCTCTGCCACAGTTTGTTTCGCATCTACGCACGAAAAAGCAAGTCGAACAACTGTCCGCTGCAAATATCTCTTACGTACGTGGACGTGAAGATTCTGCCCGCCTTCGTAGCGATATCGAAAGCACACAATACATAGGTTTACTTCATCACCTGGCTGGCATACCTGAAGTGACAATGTCACTGCCATTCGCCCCTGCTCTGGTCCGAGCACAAAGAGCCTTCAGTCCTCAGCGCGGCCGCGCTGGAAACGATCTGAGTCTACCTTCTGACCGCCGACTCGCCACGAAGACCGAGTATAAGTTCATAGCACTTCAATTTGCTATAAAAGATGCATTATCCGACCTAATTCAGGTAACCAACTGTTTGCCTCAAATAGCCGAGCAGCCTATTTGTTTCTCACCAGGATTTATTTTTAGGAGCTTAGCCCGCGCCCCTCCTTGATTGGGCTGAGAATTAGTGTTTTTATAAGGCATTTTTTGCGTAGTCTGGCATATTCTGCCAGCAAAGAAATGAGGAGATGAAAATGAAAAGAGTCTTATTTGGATTAGTAGTGTGTGCTTTCATGGCCATACCGGCGCTGGCTGGTCCGTCGTTTGGCGACGGTGGCGTGGCGTTACAGGGTGTGTTGGACGGCATTACTCTGGCGCCAAATCCAGGCAGTAGTAGTGTGAATGTAACGACAGATCATCTCTCCGATACGCTTGATTCGTACTGGTCGATTACAGCGACAGGCGCATCCGTCACAACTGTGATTATTGAGCTGGCGTCATATGAAAACAGCAATACGTTTGGAGTGTATGATATGGCGAATTCAGCAAGCATGGTCCAAATATTTGACGGCACAGCCGGCCCAGGTTCTCAAGCTGCGGTGGGGATAGCAGCAGATGGAAGTGTCCTGCTAAACTTTACGGACACCGGCGTAGATTTTGCTGGAAATGCGTTTGGATATTACTTGGATGCGACTGCTGGTAACAACAACGCCAGCGCTGTGTTTTACAGCGATACAGCCTTAAACGCTGATGCTTTTGACCATATGGGTGCTTACCAGGGCAAGAATATTGATACCGTGCAACTACCTGGTCTTGCACCTGGGTTGTGGACGAATAATGAGTACGTTCTGGCCTTTGAGGATATTTGGGCCGGAGGAGACCGTGATTTCCAGGACTTTGTAGCCATGGTCGAATCCGTGAGACCTATCATCCCGGCTCCCGGCGCCATTGTGCTTGGCAGCATCGGTGCAGGCCTGGTCAGCTGGTTGCGGAGACGAAGAGCGCTATAAGACCGTTAGAAAGCCAACAGCAAGGGCCGGGCAAACAGTCCTGGCCTCGGCAAGATGACTAAGGAGCGCAATGATGCAGGAGAGTGCTTTGAAGGAATTCACGATGATAGCTTGTATTACTGTAGTGAAAGGGTGCTTACCAGTTTCAAAATCAGTGTGGCCCCTTGGGCAAGGCATACGGACAAAAGGAATAGGCCGTCTGCACAGGCGAGGGGTCGAAAAACGAGAATCGTTATTGCTGTTACTATAAAAAGGAGGACTAATTATGAGAATGTTGAAATTGTTTACTGTGACTTTGGTGGCATTAGCCTTTTTGGCTGTAGCCCCCGGGTCGGCATGGGCCAACCTAACCCAAAATGGCAGTTTTGAGATCGGTACGGATCCCGGCTCTTTCACGACCTTGTACGGCGGGTCAACAGCCATTACAGGTTGGACCGTTCTTGGCAGATCAGTTGACTATTGTGGCACCTACTGGCCAGCCTCGGACGGTTCACGCAGTGTGGATTTGGACGGCAAGGCTGCTGCCGGTGGGATTACGCAAGACATTGCTACTACTGCCGGCCAGCAGTATGTGGTCAAATTTGATATGGCCGGCAATCCTGTCGGTGACCCTGTAGTCAAGACACTCCAGCTATCGGCGGCCGGAAGCCAGCAGAACTTCACTTTCAACACTT
>SMTZ1_10013605_pt1 | contig 14139 bp, 12 predicted proteins | sample DeeMarSWOR136_30_FD_25667 | JGI IMG/M metagenome (IMG submission 25667) | reverse complement strand
TTTTTGTAATAATTATAAAAGAAAGGGGGCAAGACTAATTGACTTGCCCCTCCATTCGTTTTTATGCTTCAGCTAAGATTGACTTCAAATTATAAAGAATAACGGGATAAAAAAAATTGGGAGCCATTTCTGACTCCCCATTAATTTGGACTTATGCTACTTGAAGGATAGCGTCGAGCTTCTCAAGTAAAAATTTATGATGTGCTATAGCTTCACGAAAACGTATTGGCAATACTTCCAAATCCATCATTTTGTTTCCGTCCTTTGACATAACAAGAGTGCCTCATTCGTCTTATTCGATGACCGGAAATGCTGTTCAAGATCGCCAGCGCCTCTTTGCTCGGAATAGACGCCTATCTGGTGGAGGTGGAGGTAGATATCTCGTTCGGGATTCCGGGTTATGTGACCGTAGGATTGCCTGACGCTGCCGTGCGGGAGAGCAAGGAGAGAGTCAGAGCTGCTCTGAAAAACTGCGGTTACGATTTTCCGTCGCGTAAGATCACGATCAATCTGGCTCCTGCTGACAGAAGAAAAGAAGGGTCAGCCTTTGACCTCCCGATCGCCCTCGGCCTTCTTGCCCATCTCGATCTCTTTCCGCTTGAATGCCTGAATGATTATCTGTTTCTGAGTGAGCTGGCCCTGGATGGCAGGCTCAAGCCCGGAAGAGGGATTCTGGCTTCCACCGTGCTGGCTAAAGAGACAGGTTTTAAAGGAATAATCGTTCCCAAGAAAAACGAGAAGGAAGCGGCCCTGGTCCCGGGTATCGATGTTTTCGGGATGGAAAACCTGGTTCAGGTCGTCCGCCTCCTCAGCGGTACCGAAGATATTTTTCCCTGCCGGTATTCCTTAAAAGAGCTTTTGCCTGAAGAGAGCTATGATGTGGACTTTCAGGAGATACGCGGCCAGCAGCATGTGAAGCGGGCCGTCGAGGTGGCTGCGGCTGGAGGGCATAATGTGCTTCTGATAGGGCCTCCTGGTGCGGGGAAGACCATGATTTCCAGAAGATTGCCCACCATCCTGCCGCCCATGACTTTTGATGAAATTATAGAGGTGACAAGGATATACAGCGCCTCCGGCCTTCTGAAAGACAGGGCTGCTATAGCAGAAAGGCCTTTCCGTTCTCCTCATCATACGATTTCGGATGCGGGTTTGATTGGAGGCGGGCTTATCCCCAGACCGGGCGAGGTCAGCCTTTCTCATCATGGGGTGCTGTTTCTGGATGAGCTGCCTGAGTTCAAAAGAAGTGTCCTGGAGGATCTGCGTCAGCCCGTTGAAGAAGGGTGGGTGACTGTTTCCCGTTCTTCCCTATCCGTGACATTTCCCAGTTCTTTTATGCTGGTCTCGGCCATGAATCCCTGCGAGGATGCGTTCCGTGGTCTTTCGCCGACGGATTTTGACTGCACAGAGGTCCAGAAGAGCCGCTATTATTCCAAGATATCCGGGCCCTTACTGGACCGTATCGATATCCAGATTGAAGTGCCGCGAGTGGAGTTCAAGGACATCGTCTCCGGAGATCAGGCGGAGAGTTCTGCCGAGATCAGAAAAAGGGTCGCCAAGGCCAGGAAGAGACAGCTTCAAAGATTAAAAGGGAGAAAAATCTACTGCAATGCCCAGATGGGGCCAAGAGAGGTGAAAAAGTTCTGTCAGGTAGGCGAGGAGGCCAGGGAGCTCCTGGAAATGGCTGTCAATCGTCTGGGATTCAGTGCCAGGGCTTATATGCGGGCTCTGAAGGTGGCGCGGACCATAGCGGACTTGAGCGGCGAAGAAAGAATCAGCCCGGTTCATGTCTCTGAAGCCATCCAGTACCGTATGCTGGACAGGTATTTTTAGCCAGCCTTTTTCTTCTTGCTCATTTTCTGACCTTAGCTTCATTTATTAATCAGAAATGCAAACCTAGGCTTAACCCGACACTCGCGTTTCCCAGTCGAAGGTCTTGAGCAGGAATGCCCGCTTCCGGGATTTCTGGAGCCTGGAGGGAGGGAATGTAGACATAATCCGCGATCAAGCCCAGCGACAAGGCGTCCCGGAGATAAAAATTCAGCTCGGCAAAAATTACTGAGCTGAAGAGCCTTTTTGAAATATTGTATTGGTTTCTGATCACTTCATAGGTAGGGGTCCAAGTTTCAACATGCGTTCTTATCCTGAAGTCGACCTGGGCCATCCCCAGACCGATCCCAAGATTCAAGGAGATTCGCTTCGATTTCTGAAAGCGGGGCGGCTTGAGCACGACCACACCGTAATATGCTGTGGTGAAGAGCACCTGTTCAACTTCAGAGGTCTGGTCCCAGTCATATATATATCCGGTTGCCGAAGGCTCGCCCGGCCAATAGACTGCGATACCGAACTCATTGTTTGACGGTGCGGTAAGGGTAAACTGGAGCTTTCGCATCAGGTTTAAATCCGTTGCTCCTTCCATATACTCACCGAATAGATATGAAGAATTTCTCGTTTCATATCCGGCATCCTGAAATAAATTGTTATAGTGGCTTGAGACGCGGGTGAAGACATACCCTGTCTGAGCAGAGATGTTAATTTTTTTCAATGCGTATTCCCCCGTTATGTAACTTCTCAGCCGTTCCCATTTGGCCAACCTTTTCTTCTCTTTGCCGCTGAGGTCAAATTCTTTTTCACTCTTTTCAAGTTTTGAGAAAAAATAATACCAGGCTCCTCCCCATAAAAGAGCAGAAAGCGCGTTTCCTAAAATTATGCTGACAATCTTTTCATCTCTATCCTGCAGGTATGCTGTTGGCTGGTTTTTTGCCCGAAAAGATAATATATTTTGCAGATAAGTTCCCAGGAGCATGGCGTAAGACGCATTGCGTCCCCTTTTTTTCTCTATCTCTATCAATACTTTCGACAGATTTTGATAGCGCAACTTTTCATCTCTCTCTCCTATCCGGACTACAAGCGCATCGTCCTCAACGCCAACCAATAATCCGGAGAGATAGGTGCCCTCTCGGCGATACATGTGCACCCGATTATAAAGCAGGCGTGGTATCGCAGGAACCCTGTTGACATATGGAGCAGATTCCTGGTCGGGCTGTTGAGCCGTGATCTCCCAGGGGATAGCAAGCAAGACAATAAAGATAAGTGGAAGAGATTTGTTCCTCATCATAACCCCTCCTTGTTGTTAGGAGACGAATAAATTCTAAGAAAAAATTTCAGGCTTATTTTCTTTTTTGGTTCTTTTGCTTTCCGTCTTGATTATACACCATTTTTAAAAATAATGCTCTACTCATCGGGAGTAGCTAAAGAAAATTCGCCAGAAAATTGTAAGATGTTTGAAAAAACCTGATGATTTATATGACTTGTCAACAACATCTCAGAAAAGAATGAATAATAATAGGCATTAAAATCTGGATTTTTCTTGACATTGAATTTGAATTCCCGGTTAAATATTTATTCTGACTCGCTTCTGGTCAGAAGAGATGCTTGCGGAAAGATATACGCCAGAGGATGAAAGGGAGATTCTGGTAAGGATGCCTTTGTCTGAAAATAAGGAGGACTGATGAAGAAAAGAGTGGTTTCAGTCATGCCCAGAAGGGAATTTATAGCCTCTGTTCCAGCTTTCCTGATCGGGGGAAGGCTGTTCGACATTTCTGGATACTGGCCAGCTGACAGCCAGAAGCAGGGAGAAGTCAGAGAGGTGCTGACTCCGGAGGAATTGAAGATCGTCAACCGTTCGGTGATGGCCGGGGATTTGTTGAATTATTTTAAACTGGGCTACAACTGTGCGGAATCTATTTTTTATGTTGCCTTGAAGTTCATGAAAAAGCCAAGAAAATTGTTCTGGGTTGCCAGCGGTTTTGGAGGGGGGCTCGGCCACAAAGACCTGTGCGGTTTCCTTACGGGCGGTGTCATGGTCATCGGATTATCTATGGGGAAGCTGAAAGTGAGCAGGGAAGAGGCCAAGGAGATATGGGAGAAAAAGGTCGACGAATACTGGCAATGGTGGGCATCCCTGGCTCCATACCGCTGTTCTGGCATCAAGACAGAAGGGAGGACATCCGAGGTTTGCAAGCGCGTGGGCAGACTCGCTGCCGCAAGGATCGAGGAACTGATCAAAGGTATCTCATCCGGCTCTTGACATGATTTTTTCAGATATAATTGTAGACCTGATCATGTGCTTGAAGAACAGAAAAGAAAGGGAGTTTTTGTTATGAAAAGAGGAAGGATTTTTTCTTTCTTGAGCGTCATGGTCGCGGCCTCGTTTCTTTTTTCTTTTCCGGTCTTGGCAAAAAAAGAGAAAAGACCTCACCTGGAAGCTGCGCTTGAAGCGGCTCGCTGGATAAAAGCCTCGGCTGTTCAAACGGAAGAGGGAACGACCTGGCCCGCTGTTCCGGGGAATGAAGAATCCCTGAACAGTACGCTCTACAGTGGGACGCCCGGCGTGGTCTTGTTTTTTCTCGAGGCTTATTATTCGACCGGGGATAAGGAGTTCCTGACTGAGGCCCGGGCTGGAGCAGACTACCTGCTGGCTGCGCTCGAGAAAGAGAAATCCGCAGGCCTATATGTCGGAATCTCAGGAATCGGGTTTGCCCTCCAGGAAACATACAAGGCCACCGGAGACGGGAAATATATTGACGGCGTCAAACGCTGCCTTCAATATCTTAAGGACAATGCCCTAAAAAGAGGCAGGGGTATCGAGTGGAGCCAGACCACGGACATCATCAGCGGTACGGCCGGCACAGGATTATTCCTGCTGTATGCGGCCCGGGAACTGAAGGATCCCTCCCTGCTCGACCTTGCTGCTCTAGCGGGCTGGAGGCTGGTGGAACTGGGACAGGCCGAAGGAGGAGGGACGAAGTGGGCCATGGACCCTGACTATCCCCGGTTGATGCCCAACTTCTCCCATGGTACAGCCGGCGTTTCCTATTTTCTGGCCTCTTTATACAAGGAGACAAAGAATGAGGAGTTCCTCCATGCCGCTTTGAGCGGTGCCCGGTATCTCCAGTCCATTGCCCGGACAGAAGGCGATATCTGCCTGATCTTCCATCATGAGCCGGATGGGAAGGATCTCTATTATCTGGGATGGTGCCATGGTCCGACAGGGACTTCGAACCTTTTCTACCGCCTGTATCAGGTTACAGGAGATAAGAGCTGGATGAGCTGGGTCGAGAGGTGCGCGCGAGCCATTCTGAAAAGCGGCATCCCCGGGAAAGAGACTCCGGGTTTCTGGAATAATGTCGGACAGTGCTGTGGTTCAGCGGGAGTGGCCGAGTTTATCCTGAGCTTGTACCGGATATCGAAGAAGCAGGAATATCTCGATTTCGCCCAACGCCTTACCTCTGACCTGCTTCAAAGAGGGACTCGGGATGAATTCGGGCAGCGGTGGGTTCATGCTGAGCACCGTACCCGGCCCAAGTTTCTTTTCGCCCAGACCAACCTGATGCAGGGGGCGGCGGGAATCGGGCTCTGGCTCCTTCATCTGGATGCCTTCGAGCAGGGCCAGAAACACCGGATCATTCTGCCGGACTGCGCCTTTTTACCAGAAGCGCCAGAGGGCGAGGATGAGCGTGACGGCAAAAACCAGGATCAAATTCATAGCGGCCAGGATATAGAAGATTTTTTCGTAGCGGGGTTGAAGCTTCCTCACTTCTCCAACTGATAACTTTCCGACTTGAGGCATCTCAAATATTTTTTCATCTCCATGCGGAGCCTTTTTCAACATATCAGTTAAGTCAGCGCCTGCTTTGTGCCTGCCGAAATGAGAGCCGTTTTTCCAAAATTTGCTTTGACTCATATCGAATATCTGCCCTTTGTAAGCAATGTAAGCGGCACGGCCATCGCTGCCGTCAAAGGATAGCAGCTCGTGAGTGGAGAGACTTTCTTTGGGCCCAACCTTTCCTGTTTCTTTCTTTCTTTTCAATCGAGGGCCTATGAAAAGCACGACATAAAGAGCTGAACCGGCCATTATCAGAAACAGGATGACTTTTATAATCAGCAAAACGCCAAAACGTGTTTCCCAGAGAATAGACAAGGAGGTCACTCGAAAATAGGAAAGAATCGTACCGGTGACGGCTATTATGACCGGGGAAACAAGCCCCAGCCTCACTTCATCTTGAGGAAGACCGTGAGCGGCATAAGAGGGCTTGAGGATGATATGGACATAGAGGATGGTGCCAAACCAGAAAATGGCGGTGAGAATATGGAGATAACCAGTGATTAAACGGATTATTCCTAATATTTTTTTTCCTGGCTTGAACAGTTCTCTCTGTTTTTCATCTTCGCCTTGGGTCATCTTCTGAAGATAGCCCTTCCCGGCCTTGGTCAGTTCTCCTCCCCCCGAGGGGTCGAGATGGCAGTGAGCGCAGCTTTTTCCTGTCTCTTCGGCTATCTCCACTGTAGCGTACGCTCGGGAGATGCTGAGAAGAGCCAGCAGCGATGCTATCAGAATGAAGGAGCGGCCAGTTTTCATTCAGTCTCCCCTCAGGATCTGTCCATCTTTGGCCACAAGCTTTCCATTCTTGATGACGTGCTTGATGGGATTGATGCCCAGATGATAAATGATGGTCGGATAGTTCGGGGCCTCAAACAGGACAAGGTCCATTTTTTTTCCGACCTCGAGGCTCCCTACATCATTGTGTTTCTCCAAAGCATAAGCGGCGTTCGCTGTGGAGGCATGGATGGCTTCTTCGATGGACATTTTCAAGGTAAAGACAGCCAGCTGGAGCACGAAGAGCATCGATTCGGTCATCGAGCTCCCCGGGTTGAAATCCGAAGCCAGAGCAACTATGGCTCCTTCATCGATCAGTCTTCGAGCAGGAGCTTTCTTTTCCAGTATCAAAAAGAAGGAAACAGCAGGGAGCAGAATAGCCGCTGTCTGACTCTGAGCGAGTTTCGGAATGCTGCGCTCGGGGATGTTGATGAGATGATCAGCTGAGCTGGCGTGTTCTTGGGCAGCGAGCTCGGCTCCTCCGAGTGGGGAGAATTCATCGGCATGAATCCTGACCTTCAACCCTGCCTCTTTCGCGGCTCTGACCAGCTTTCTCGTCTCCTCGATGGAGTATACACCTTCCTCACAGAAGACATCGAAGAATTCCGCCAGCTTCTTTTTTTTGACTTCAGGAAGGATGCTCTGGATGAGCAGGTCGATGTAGTCGTTTTTCCGTGTTGCGTATTCGGGAGGAACTTCATGGGCCCCCATGAAAGTGGGGACTATGTCCACGGGATGGAGAGCGTCAGCCTCCCGCATCGCTTCCAGCTGCTTGATCTCGTCTTTGAGGCTCAGCCCATAGCCGCTCTTGCCTTCAACGGTTGTGGTCCCGTGAAGAAGCATCCTGTCGAGGCGGGAGAGGCACAGAGAAACAATCTCATCCTTGGTAGCTTTTCTTGTCGCCTTGACCGTGGTCTGGATTCCCAGGCCTTTCTCAGCCAGCTGTTGGTAGGAGTAACCCTTGAGACGAAGAACGAATTCCTCCTCTCTTGTGCCGGCAAAAGGGAGATGAGTGTGAGGATCGATGAATCCGGGAAGCCCGACCAGGCCGCTTCCGTCGATTTGAACGCCGTTTTTCTCTAATCGGAATTCTTGGTTGAAGCTTTTCTCGTCACCGATGAATACGATCTTTCCCTTGCTGGAAGCGATACAGCCTTTGTCCACGACGCCAATATCCTGCAGGGCCTCTTTTCTCTTCGGGATTCGGCCTCTGCAGGTGACGAGTTGCTCGCATCCCAGGACAGCGAGGTCAGCTGATTTCATCGGGTGTCTTTCTTAAGGGAGTCGCTTTATTTCTCCTGATGAAAGATGGCGTTTCATAGGGTTCCCATTTCTTCTCCCAGGCCGGCCTCTCCCAGAGGTTTTCACTGCCTTTGGGCTCGAAGAGATAGGGAGGTGTCTCACGCTGGACCCCCGTAGCGATCACTGTCACTTTCACCATTTCTTTCAAACCTTCATCGATGACCGTGCCAAAGATGATGTTGGCTTCCGGGTGAGCCTGGCTGTAGATGAGCTTCGAAGCTTTGGTGACCTCGTGGAGAGTGATGTCCTTGCCGCCGGTGATGTTGATCAGGACTCCTTGAGCGCCTTCGATCGAGGTGTCAACCAGGAGTGGACTGGAGATGGCGCCATGCCTGTCCCCATGAAGGCCATGCCCATTCCCTTCATGATGGATTTGACGTCGGCAAAGTCCAGGTTGATCAGTCCGGGTCTGGTGATCAGGTCAGAGACGCCCTGGGCGGCCTGCCTGAGGATGTCGTCGGCCATCTTGAACGCATCCTGGATGGAGGTGTCCAGGTTGACTGTTTGGATGAGTCGTTCGTTGGGAATGGCGATGACTGTATCCACGGCCGTTTTCAACTGAGACAGCCCCTCCTGAGCCTGTTTGGCTCTGACCTTTCCCTCGAACTCAAAAGGTAGGGTCACGATGGCTATGCACAGCATATCCAATTCTGAGGCGAGGTTGGCCAGGATCGGACTTGCGCCCGTTCCTGTCCCTCCGCCCAAGCCTGCGGTCAGCTTCTTTGCCGATGTCCGGCCTTCCTCCCGAACCCAGACCTTTGGTGAGCTTTTCCCCGATCTGGACCTTGGTCCTGGCCCTGTTGCTGCTGAGAGCCTGGAGGTCGGTGTTGACTGAGATGAATTCTACACCCTCGATCCCTGTCTGGATCATCCTGTTGATCGCGTTGCCGCCTCCGCCGCCAATGCCAATCACCTTGATCTTGGCGCCAAAACGTTCCTCAACCAGATGAAATTTCAATACGTTTTTCATGTCTTCACTCATTTTTACCTCCTATGCCTCTTTGAGCCATTCCTTGAGCTTGGCCCAAAGGCTTCCTTTTCTATCTTTAGACAGGCCTTTTTCTTTCCATTGCTTATAGCCATAGAGAAGAAGGCCGACCGAAGTGGCGTAATCGGGCGTGTTGACCCTGTCAACCAGCCCGCCTATACCAGCAGGATCCCCGCGTCTCACAGGCAGGTCAAAGATCTCCTCTGCGACTTCTTCCAGGCCTTCAAGGAGTGCGGTGCCGCCTGTGAGAACGATTCCGGAATTCAGGGATTTTTCGTATCCCATTCTCTTAATATCGTTATCGACCAGTCGAAAGATCTCTTCAGCTCTGGGCTGGATTATATCGGCCAGCAATTGTCTGGAGAGAATGCGTTCCTTTTTTCCTCTGCCGACTGACGGAACCTCGATCGTTTCCTGTTCGTCGAGGAGAGTGCTGGACACACACCCGAATTTTTTCTTTATCTTTTCTGCTTCCGGGATAGGAGTCCTGAGTCCGACAGCGATGTCATTGGTGAAATTGTCTCCTCCGATGGGGATGATGGAGGTGTACCAGAGGCTTCCTCTTTCGAAGATAGCGATCTCTGTCGTTCCCCCGCCGAGGTCGATCATTCCCACGGCTCGCCCGATGCAGGTTCTCAGGTTTTGGACCGAAGTGGTGGCGCTGGTGATGATGTGAACGTTGACTTCGAGCTTGATGCCGCTCATGCCCAACGGATCTTTAATGCCATCCTGGTCATCGACCACGAATTCCTGAGGAATGATGTGTATGACCTCTCGGTCGGGAGGGATGGATACGGCCTTGGACTGCTCGATCACGCGTTTGATGTCATCTCGAGCGATTTCTCTGTTTTTCCCGGAGACGGCGATGACTCCTCTGCTGTTGAAGCTTTTGATGTGCGCTCCCGATATCCCGACAAAGGCGCGGTCGATTTCATATCCTGCCATCAACTCCGCTTCTTCCTGCGCTTTTTTGATGGCGCTGACCGTCGCTTCGAGGTTGACCACGACTCCTTTCCTCAATCCTCTGGATTCGGCTGTTCCGATGCCGATGATTTCGATTTTGCCGTCCTCTCCGGCTTCGCCGATAATCGCGGCGATTTTTTTGGTTCCGATATCGAGTCCGACGATATAGCTGTTCTTAGGCATCAAAAAGCCTCCTTATTAGAACTGGGAATGATATTGTCCTGAAAAGGGTTGCTAACGGGCTTGATATAGAGCCTGTCATGGAAGCGGAGGTCGACGTATTCGAGCTCACCGAACCTTTCCAGCCTGACTCTGAGCTGGCTGAATAATCTGAGCTTCTGGGAGAATCGCTCATTGCCCAAAATAAGCGCTGTCCGGCAGTTTTTGAACCGGATAGAGATGTTTTCGTATTCAGTCAGGTCCAGGACCTCGATCTGCTCTTTCTCATCTGGCGACAGACTGTCCAGACATTCCCAGGCTAACTGAAATTTTTCCTTTTGGTCTTTTCGGAATTTATCTGAATCGATAAGGAGCGGAAGATTCACCTTTTCTCCTTTTTCGATCTTTTCGAGGAGAACTCCTTCCCTGTCGATGAGATAGACATCGTCCAGTTTCAACAGGGCGATGGGATTTCTCGCTTTGGCCTCGATCTTCAGAGTCGAGGGAAGGATTTTTCTGACTCGGACTTCCTTAATCCATCTATGGGCAGTGAATTTTTCCCGAAGGAGACTGATATCCAGGAGAAGGATATTGCCCAGGGATTTTCCCTCCAGGAACCCTTGAATCTCTTCTTTTATCTCAGACTTGCTGGAGACGACCTCAACGTCTTGGACATTCAGTCTATCCCAGGAGATCAGGAAGAGGTAGGTTTGCTGGACCGCATAGAATATTCCGGCGAGAAGGATGAAGTAGAAAAGAATATGTCTGAATCTCATCTTGGATTTTCTCTGGATTCTTTTTATCTTGACTTTCCTTTTTCCGCGCTGAAAGTGCATGGTTTCCGAGATATAATCGTGCCTTTGGTGTCTGAGCGTCGGGTTGAGGTTATAGGCCATTTTTATTTTTTTTGCTCCAGTGTTTTAATGATTTCCGGGATGATGGTGTAGATGTTGCCCGCACCCATGACCATAATCATGTCCTTAGGCTGAGCGACTTTCCCTAAAAAAGAAGCGATTTTCTTCATGTCCGGCTCAAAATGCACATTTTTATGCCCGAACTTCTCTATCTCTTCGTAAAGAACCTTTCCTGAGACTCCGGCAATCGGAGTCTCTCCGGCCGGGTAGACCTCAGTGGTGATGAGAACATCCGCCTGGTTAAAGGAGGTGGCGAAGCTTTTCATCAGCAGAGAGAGGCGGCTGTAGCGGTGAGGCTGGAAGACTGCCATTACCCGGCGCGGCCATCCCTTTTTGGCGGCTTCGAGAGTGGCCTTTATCTCGGTCGGGTGGTGAGCGTAATCTTCGATGATCATGAAGTCATTGACTTCTGCCTTTAATTCGAAGCGGCGGCCGGCGCCAGAATAGCTTTCCAGGCCTTCCAGGATTGTCCTGGGTGAGATGCCGAGGTCCAGGCCCACAGCTGCGGCCGCCATGGCGTTGTAGATATTGTGAGTCCCGGGGACGTTGAGCTTGAGCTTTCCGAATTTCTTGCCTTTCCAGTAGAGAGTGGATGTGCTCGAGAAGCGTTCAAACTCCTTGTCTCTGGCGAAGATATCCGCCTGCGCCGAGAACCCATAGGTGATTATCCTGCGGTAAAGCCTGGGTATCAAGGTCTGGAGGTTGGGATCGTCCAGGCAGAGGATCACCGGGCAGTAGAACGGGACCTTGACGGCAAAATTGATGAATGTATTCTTGATCTCGTCCAGCGTCTGGTACTGGTCCAAATGCTCATCGTCCAGGTTGGTCAGGACTGCGATAAAAGGAGAGAGATAGAGGAAGGAACGGTCGCTTTCGTCCGCTTCAGCCACGATAAAATCCCCTTGGCCCAGTTTACCGTGGGCTCCGACCGTGTTCAAACGGCCGCCGACAACGATGGTCGGGTCAAACCCGGCTGACTCCAGGACCTGGGCGATCATGCGATCCCGTATTTCATCCGCATCAACTCCGCCAGCATCTCTGCCCGGGGAATGACCGGAATTTTCCTGCGTCGCGCTTCTTCGACCTCTACGTTGTCCTCTTTGATAGCCGTGGAGACGACAACGACATCCGCTCCCTCGATAAGTTCGGCTTTATGGCCGATGGATACCTTTGCGCCGAGGCGGGCCAGCCTCTGCGTCACTTCTGTTTCTGCGATATCGCTCCCCGAGATCTTGTAGTCCATGTTCAGGAGAACTTCTGCGATTCCGTTCATGCCCGTGCCGCCGACACCGACCATGTGGATATGATTGATTTTCCTGTAGACGTGTTTTGTCACTTTCTAATCCTTCGGCCCGGCCTTCATCAGTTCAAAGCAGAGGTCAGTGATTTTCTCTGCGACATTCTCTGTTTTGATTTGAGCCAGGTTTTTTTCCATCCTCCTGATCTCATCCCTGTGATGCAGGAAATGATGTATCTTATCCGTGAGCCTTTCCGGAGTGAATTCCTCCTCCAGGATAATCTCAGCTCCGTTTATTTTTTCCAGCTCTCTGGCGTTCAAAGCCTGGTGATTGTCCGCAGCCCGGGAGAACGGAATGAGGAGAGACGCCTTTTGGGAAGCGATGAATTCAGCGATAGTCGTTGCCCCGGCCCGGCTGATGATCAGGTCTGACTTCTGAAAATAATCGGCCATGTCCGGGAAATAGGGAGCAACGACCGCTTCTTTAAAACCGTTCTGGTCGTAGTGTTCTTTGACCCATTCCAGGTCCTTTTCCCCTGTTTGATGGAAGATCCTGAGGCTCTCTTTTTCCTTTTTGAGGAGGGGAAGGGAAGAGGTGAGCCCCTTGTTCAGGAAGTGAGAGCCCTGGCTTCCGCCGAAGACCAGGATGGTGAGCCGCGAGTTTCTGGGCTTGGGAGTTATCCGGTAAAACTCCTCTCGGACCGGATTCCCTATGTGTATTCCCTTTCCTTTGAAATAGGGGAGAGAACCCTCAAAGGCTACGACCGCTTTTCTAACCCAGGGAAGAAGCATCCTGTTGGTGAACCCGGGGAGAAGGTTCTGTTCGAGTATCAAGGTCGGGATTTTCATCCAGGATGCCAACAGGACAACCGGCCCTGAGCTGTATCCTCCAACGCCGATGACCAGGTCAGGCTTGAGGCGGCGCAGGATGGCGAAGGATTTCGCAAAAGATAGGGGAAGGAGGAAAAGGGATTTGATCGTTTTTAGACCCCTCCTCTTCAAACCCTCGATCTTGAGCGGGATGAACTCGACCTGATGATGGTCCATTATGCTTTTTTCCAGCTTCCGGTGAGTGCCGATGTATGTCAGCTGAAGGTTCGGGTTCCTGTCTTTAAGCGCGCTGCCCACAGCCAGGGCAGGGTAGATGTGGCCTGCCGTGCCGCCGCCGCTGATGATGACTTTTCTCTCTTTCATGCTTTACCTGGGAAATTTTGCTTTCTCTGTGAAATGTTGAGAAGGATGCCAGTGCCGAAGAGCGTGCAGAGGAGCGAAGACCTGCCGTAGCTGATGAGGGGAAGGGGGATCCCGGTCGGAGGCCCCAGTCCGAGCACGATGCTGATGTTCAGCATAGCCTGGGAGAAGATGGCCAGGGTGATGCCAGCAGCCAGGATTTGACTGAAGAGGTCGGGCGCCCTCCGGGAGATCAATATTCCTCTCCAGAGAAAAACGAGAAAAAGAAAGAGTATGGCCAGGGTGCCGAGCAGGCCCAGTTCTTCTCCGATGATGGCGTATATATAATCGGTATGAGAGCAGGGAAGAAAGAACATTTTTTGAGTGCTTCCTCCGATGTTGACTCCGAAGAGGCCGCCTGAGCCCACGGCCAGCTTGGACTGGATGATCTGGAAACCCGTACCCTGGGGGTCTTTGGCCGGCGATAAAAAAGCGATGATCCTGTCCAGTCTGTAACTGGCCTGAAAAAGATAAAAAACGAAGAGCCCGAGGGCCGGAACTCCCAGATACAGAAAATATTTAAGCTTCACTCCTCCGATGAAGAGCATGGTCACGCAGATGAGAAAGATCAGCAAAGCTGTGCCGTAATCAGGCTCTTTAATGATAAGAATTATGAAGAGGAAAAGGATGATAAGGGGAAAGATTAGAGTCTGGAATTCGTTCATCCTGTCTTTTTTCCGGTCAAAATAATAGGCAAAAAAGAGGATCAGGCTGAGCTTGGCCAGCTCAGATGGCTGGAAGCGAAGCCCGAGAAACTGTATCCAGCGGTTTGTTTTGGCCAGGGCTGGCATGAGAAGACAGAGGACGAGAAGGGCGAGAGAAAATAAAAGCAGTCCGTAGACAAAATAGAAATTCTTGTAAAACGGTTTTCTTATGGGAAGCATAAGAAAAATGAGGAGCAATCCGGCGG
>SMTZ1_10004421_pt1 | contig 14143 bp, 19 predicted proteins | sample DeeMarSWOR136_30_FD_25667 | JGI IMG/M metagenome (IMG submission 25667) | reverse complement strand
TGTCCACAATGAAATGGTAACAAGACGTCGCATAAACAATAAGTTTCCCCTGTGACTGATCGAAGACCTTCAAACTATCATGCTCTAACTCCCGAACGACTCCTTCTCCCATTCCCACTACCTCCTTGTTGTGTCAATGTCATCTTACTGTATAAACAGAACATAAAGCCAGTATACCTTTCAAAACTTCACGAACATTGCTGTTTCACCATTTCCAACGCCCCGATGAGCGTTTCAAGGACCTCTGCTGCTCTTGCTCGAACATACACGGATTCATCATGCACGAGGGCTTCGATGAGTGGCTCCACTACCCTGTAGTACTCGAGTCTCCCAAAAGCTTCGATCGCTTCCCGCCGAACAATCTCCGATTTATCTTTGAGGGCCTTAATAAGGGGCTCTGCCGCTCTCGCATCACCATGTTTCCCTAGAGCCTCCGCTGCCTTCGCTCTAACGTACTCAGATCTGTCCTTCAAGTCCCTCACGAGCGCTTCAATAGGTATTCGGCCATTTATAATTACTTGCTTGTTCTTGGAGCCCATGCTAAGCTTCCTTTTAAACCTTTTATAAAACACAACGTTACAACACCATTAAGAAGACCAAAAATCCATAGAAAACAATTAACATTCCGATAACGATACCTCTGAGCACGTCTTTGCGGTTCACGGCCAATGCTTCTTTACCACATTCAATTTCATCGATCTTTGCATCATCTGCGCTCCTTAAAAACATGGAGTTCCTCCTGTTTTTATTTGAGCAAATTGTGTGCCACAAAAATAACCATTGGATATCTTAGTATTTGCTCGTTTGAAGAGAATGTACGTTTTTTTGTTTGCGCCCTAGTGACAATTTTTGTCATTCGCACTGATGTATTTCTTCACTATTTTTTGCACTTCATAAAGAGATGATCATTCAGCGATGATGAAAAGAGCAAAGAAAAACTTGGAGACACTATTAGGGGGCAGAACCCTTTTCATAGATCACGAGGGTCTCACCAGGATAGAGATAGCGTTTTCGGGCCGCCTCATTCCACTGCTTTAAAGAATTAACTGATACGCCGAAACGCTGGGCGATGTGTATGAGCGTGTCACCTTCCTTGACACAGTACTGCACCATAGAATCCGTCTGATCTCGATGCGCCATGCGCATAAGAAGCTTTGGATTATTGGCAAAGAACTGTGTGGCCGCCCCCTTTGGTAGGCGTATCATATAAGAGCCTGTCGGAATATAATCCTTGACGATCGCTGGGTTCAACTCCATGATCTCACGATAGAAGGAACCGCTCGCTTCGGCGATCTCTTTCACGAAGAGCCTTCTCCGCACACGAACTTCGACTAAGTCCGCTTCCTTCTGTTGGTAGAGCTGCCCTTTCTGTACATGGAATCCATACTTCTCCGGATCAGAGAGAATAAGCTTTGCTGCAAGCGCCCGGAAAACATACCGCGATGTCTCCGCAGGCAGGGCGAGTTGATAGTAGCTCTGTACTCCTTGACGCTCCAGTTCCAATTTAACCCGTTTCTCTCCCACGTTATACGCGGCTAAGGCAAGAGCCCAACTGCTAAACTGCTCACAGAGATCATTCAGGTATGCCAGGGCAGCTGCGGTGGAGCGCTGAGGATCTCGACGTTCATCCCAAAAACGGGTGATTGTAAGGCCATAGTGTCGTCCTGTAGAGCCGATAATTTGCCAGATTCCCAATGCCCTGGCCCGGGAATAAGCCTTGGGCAGAAGAGAACTTTCAATGACCGCAATATACTTCAGATCATCGGGCAACCCCTTCTTTGCTAGCTCGGCCTCGATGTAGGGGAAGTACCGGGCGCTCCTTTTCAGCCAGAGAATTACCTGACCTCTGTCGCTCAACGACAGGAAAAACTCCCGCTCGAGCCGCTCGCGCAAATCCCATCTATCGAGCGGTACTGCTTCTCCAGCAAAATCCATCTTAGCAGGAAGCTCATACGCGCGGAGATATTTCATCGATGCTGCGAGGTAGCCTTCGAGGTATTCTAGCCGCTCAGTTAGGGCACCGATTTCACCTTTCAACGTTTCGACTTCACTTTGAAGTCCTTCCAAAACCTCCTCTTCATTATGCGCAGCATCTCCATTCCTGGACATCGGAACGGTCGTCCTTTCAGCCCCTTTGGTCAGCGCTTCAAAACCGCTCGTTACCGACCCGGAAAAGTATACGACCATGACCAAGATCATGGCTATCATAGAGGAGAGAAGGAAAAGACGCATACTATGCTAACTCCAGGAGATCATAACGTTATACATTACTATGCAATATTTGTGCTAGGATAGTGGTATATCGAAAAGATCGATACACCCTTTTTTAAAAAAGGGGGGGGGCACCACTTGATTGCATAAGCTTTCTTATGATGCCCCCTGAGAGGAGGGAGGATGATGTGTTCAGAATGCTTTACTCAATGTGTCAAGGTCTCCTGTGGAGATGTGGTGGTTTCAACTCTTTTGATAGATCAAAAAACCTCAGGATTTTCCAGATAGTGTTTTGTAAACGTACCTCATGAGGTAGCATATGCGGATATGCATCTTACCGTATTTTTTATACAGGCAGCACAGGTCATATCCACCCATGAATAGCTATACTTCTCTCATGTGTTCAAACACCGCTTGTCTAAACTCGCACGCCTCTTTAAAAATTTTGCGCCCGCTATTGATTACCTTGATAAGATGCTCTTGATTATCGATCGGCGGGCGAGATACCGTAAACTCATGCATACATCGAGAACAGCGGAGTTTCGTTCCCGTGTCTTTAATCTTTGCGTCATCAATGCGATATGACGTCCTGCATTTATAACATTTAATAATCATATAAGTGACTCATAACTATGCGTTTTTTTGTCCTTCTTTGCCCAGATAAGCCCTCTATCGAATGGTGCTCAAAGCTGATGGCGTGTTCACAATTTTACGCTACTTACACGGTGAGCAAATTCTTACCTTGATTTTCTTTAAAACCTTTCTTGCTACTTTGCGAACATTACCATCTTCATCCCCCGAGGCATTCATGAGAGGCCGTAACGCCGGTTTTACTATCTTTTCAAGAGCATCTACTGCTTCCCACCGAACACACTCAGATTCATCCTTCAGCGCCACTATGAGCGGTTCTATCCCCATGCTAACGATTAATTTTCCCAAGGCAGATGCTGCACTGATACGAACATACACAGACTCGTCTTTCAGAGCTTCAACGAGCGATTCCAGTGCTCTCCCATCCCTTATCTCTCCGAGAACAAAAGCTGCTATCTCTCGAACATACTCAGACTTATCATCCTTGAGAACTTCAGTGAGGGGTTGTACCGCCCGTGCATCTCTCATACCTTCGAGAATTTCCACTGCTCTCTCTCTCACAAATACAGATTCATCCTTCAGGGCCTTAATAAGCAATTGTACCTCCTGTACGTGCTCTATTCTTTCAAGGGCTTCCTCTTCAGCCTCTGGAACATACGAATCTCCATTGTCTATGGCTTCAAAAAGTGCTTCCACTGGGCTCTTGTTCTGAGTTTGCACAGCATCATCGTCTACATCCTCACCCAGGTATATATCATCATCTTCCAGAGGCTCGACAACTAATTTTAATGTCTGTCTGCTTACCATAGCTGCTATCCCCCTTTGTTAATACATTTTTTATCCTGTGGATTTCTTTGTCTTATTTCTCCTTCGATTTTGCAACGTAATCCAATACATTTAAACCGTGCTCTTTTTCTATTTTTACTTGAAGCAAACTTCATGCCATATTACAAATTGTGGGAATTTTTTTATTTCTTGCTCAGAATAGCGGGGATGAATGATTAGGTAGGGAATGGGAACACTATTGGCATCTACTCCCGATAAGTTCCACTCTTTTCTTTACCCATAGTTACAATCTAGTGAACAGCTGTACCATATCCTCCAGAATTTTTTGATGCCGACGCTCTCAGTAGAGAGGCGCTCATGGTGTCTTTTTTTTTAATTCAGCCTCAATCATCTTCTGAAAGCCAAGGAGGTTCCGATCTTTCAAGAACTTTCCATTTATATAAATAGAGGGGATTCCACGAATACCGATTTCCCGTCCCTCCGTTATATCTCTCGTAATCAGTCTCTGTAGAGCGGGATCGCTCATTTTTCTGCGTAACCTTTCCATATCCAGACCCACTGCTTTGGCACTCTCTTGAATCATGGCGCTATTTATCCCGCTGTAGTTATCAGAAAGCTTAGTGTGGAATTCCCAGAATTTCCCCTGATCATGTGCTGCAAGGGCGGCAACGGCAGCCTCTCTGGCGAACACGTGATTCGGAAGAGGGAAGTGCTTGAAAACAAGTTTGACTTCCTTGCGATACTTATCCAGCACCTGCCGGAGTAGCGGTTTGAGCCGCGAACAGCTTGGTCACTGGTAATCAGTGAAGACCGCAATTGTAACTGGAGCATGTTCAGGACCTTGGAAAGGCAGTCCAGAAATATCAATTTTTTCCCTTTCCTCTAACTGAATAATCTTCAGTGTCTTTCCTGAACGGCTTGTTACAATAAGCGCATTGTTTCTTACAGAATACTGCAGTCTATCGTAGGCTTGATCAACGGGAATGTGTTTCAGCACCTTATCTTCAACAAGGGAGTAGATAAGGATTTCTCCTGGGGTCAGAATAAATATCCATTGTTCGTTGGCCGATAGGGCAAAATCTAGTGGAGGGACATTAAGGCTAAGTTTTTTCTTTATCGTCCATTCCACATCAGCATGAATCACCTGAGGTGCGTATAACCAAATCATAAGAAAGATCAATAACATTCCCTTTAAGAGAGGTATCTTCTTCATAGACTGATTCCTTTCCTTGGTATTGTTTGCCGCTATTTTTACTCGAAGCGCCCGGTTTTTTCAACCATAAAGTGCGAAGAATAAAGATATGAAGAAAAGAGGCTCATCCCCTTAAACAACTCCGTTTATATAACCGATCCATGACCCCCTGCCGCTTATTGATGCCCCTTAATTTTCAATCGTGAAATAACACAGAGGGCCACAAAAATTATGAGGATACAAAGTCCGTCGCTCATGAAATGCCTCGCACGCTCCATAGAAGCGTTAAGAAATATAAGTGACTCAAAGCCTTACGACGCAAAGGCAACGCAATGAACATGTTTGCTTCTATAAATTAATATGCATAATTTGTTCCATGATATAGTATCTTTTGTAACCCTTGACAGTGCTTATTCCAGCGGTTTGAGGGGGAATAGTCAATTCAGGGGATGTGACAATTTTTGTCAACTTTAATGGATAAATTGGGCACCTACTGCCCTAAACTCGCTAAAATGGAAATTTTAAAAGGTTGCGAACCTTGGGAGGTCCATCGCCCAACAAGGGTGGATACGGCAAAAAAGTGTCACGAAGACATAAATATCTTGATTAACGGTAATGTCAGGATGACTCCGATCAGGGTAAAAATAAACATTAAAAAGAATCGTGCTTTGCCAATCCTGGTAATATTTAACCATCGAGCACATACAATGATACAAACGATCATACCTGCAATGACACCAAAGAGGGTTAGCAAAAGACCTGCACCAAAAAAATCAATTCCCATTCTCAATGCCCCTTCTCGCCTGTTACGTTCTCTACGTTCCCCCGAACAACAAGCATGGGATTACTAGTGGCATATTTCTCTATACATGAATCAGATGAAGTTCAAGGATATTGCAAATTTTGTTCCTTTTTATTGTCATGTACCATACCGTAGTTCTCGATAGCAGCGGTGGGTAGTGCCACACGTAGGCAAGGGGATGTGTAATCGCTTTTACTCCGCTAAGGGTATGCCATTGGCCACTGATCTGCACTGCTTAAGCAGGTTCAGGATGCCTGGTGAACGGGATTTAGGTCCATTCAAGCTAGCGCACTTTACTGCCAGGAGGCACCTGCTCATCGGGAGTAAGCAGAATGGGTTTCCCCTGTACGTCCACAGCAAGAATCATTCCCTTACTCTCAACCCCACGCACCTTCCTCCCCTCGAGATTGACCAGCACCGGCATCTGTTTCCCAATGAGCTGCGCTGCTGTATAGTACTCAGCAATCCCCGCGACAATCTGCCTCATCTCTCCCCCAATATCAAGTTCCAAACGGATCAACTTGTCAGCACCATGGACCTTTTCTGCAATTGTTACCGTACCGATCTTGATCTCGAGTTTCGAAAATTCATCAAAGGTAACCATTGATCTTCTCCTCACTCAGAAGAAATGCCGTAATCGTGTTACCGCAAAAAACCCTCTGAGCCTTTGCAACTCAGAGGGTAACAGCATAGTACAGCTTTTTTGGCATGTCAATTTATTGAAACACGAGCTTCATCTATAACCTATTCAAGAAGCAATTTGTTCGACAGTTTTTCAGCTAAATATTTATCCAGATTTTTGAGAATCATATGTTCTTTTGCAGCAGAAGCCCTATCTTCAATCATCACGTAGGCAATCGCAAGATCGTAGTGTGTCTTGGCATCATCGAACTTGATGCGGATCGCCCGCCTATATGCAGAGATTGCTTCATCCCAACGATCACGTCTGCTTAAAAATGTCCCATTGTTGCGGTGTGCTATGAATTCAACTAAGTTTGAGTTAGTCTTTTTCCCCTTAAATAACTTCATCGTCTCCCCCTGACTGTTTCTCCTTAGGAGTTGATGAAATCACCCCTACGGTATGCCATAGAATAAAAACAGTTCTCAGAGTAATGGCTATGTGGCAACTGAACTGGTGTACCAGATACGAAGCCACCCCTAACGTACTTTTCAGTTCACTATCTCCGGGAAGAAGTCAATTTGGACTTTACATTGATCACAAACGGTTATCCAGCCTGCTTTGCCACAAAGCGTCTGCCATGTCCATTCAGGCGTAAGCAAATATATCCATGATAATTGGTTAGCCGGCCTCTTACAGCTGGGACAAGGCATGGCTTCTCTTAAATACTTGTTCTTGGCTTCTTTAACTGGATGGTGTTCTTGCCGACCTTTGTCCTTTCTAGACGAAAAAACAACTTCCCAGGAAACGTGTTCTCCATCGTGCATGTTAATTTCCTCCCGCCTTCTCCAAGATAACTTCATCCTTTTACACTCCAGTTGCAGTCTCTTCTATATACGCAAAATGTGTGCCATAGACAATGGCTTTGAGATCTTATGTAATTTCATTGGGGAGCGTGGATGGAACAAGTTTCTCCTTATTTCTCTGTGACAATTAATGTCATTCATGGTGGCCTTTTTCGGCACCCCCCTTATTGCGCTAAGCTGGCCTTTGATAACCTCTCTTTCTAACAATACAATCCCTGCCGGCAGCTTCTTGGCTTCATCCTGAACGCCATTGGCCATGAACGAATATTTGCCGAAATAGTGGGGTACCCAACGACAACACCATGTGAGTCTGCACGGCTCAAAAACTCAGGAACTCCCTAATCCTTGATATTTGACTTTGGTGAACTTTTTCGTCTATAGTTTAGGAATAAGGAGCTAGGATGATCACCATCCGGACCCAAAAAGAGATTGAGATTATGCGTAAGAGCAACCGACTGGTGGCGCAGGTACTGCAAAAGTTGAGAGGAGCAATCAAGCCCGGCATCACAACAACGGAACTAGATGAGATTGCGGAGCTTTCGATAAAGGAAGCTGGGGCAGTCCCGGCCTTTAAAGGGTACAGAGGATATCCAGCCACTCTATGTGCCTCTGTCAACGAGGAAGTGGTCCATGGCATTCCTGGCCCTCGCACGTTGAGGGAAGGGGATATTGTGAGTCTCGACTTGGGGGCATATCTCTATGGATATTATGGAGATGCAGCTATCACCGTCCCTGTAGGGACAATCAACGAAGAGGCCAAAAAACTCCTTAAAGTGACTGAGGAAGCCCTCTATAGAGGGATTGAACAAGCGAAGAACGGCAACCGCCTCTTTGATATCTCCCATGCTATACAATCATGGGTGGAACCTTTCGGTTTTTCTGTGGTGAGGGACTTTGTTGGCCATGGGATTGGCAGGAACCTCCATGAGGAGCCTCAAGTACCCACTTTCGGTCCGCCTCATCAAGGACCTCGTCTTTCACCTGGAATGGTCCTGGCGATAGAGCCGATGATAAATGTGGGCACCTGGGAAGTGAAGATCCTTAAGGACGGGTGGACAGTGGTCACTTCAGACAGGAGTCTCTCTGCCCATTTTGAACATACTATTGCAATCACCGATGGACGACCGGATATCCTTACCCTGTCGTGATCCTCTTCCTACCAACTTTTATTATCACCTCTTTCAAAATCTATCCATTCTATACTTCACTGCAGTTTATGAACTCAAGGACAACACCATTGTCCCTGAGTGTATTCTGCGAAAGAAGTGGGCTACCCACCAAGGGTAAGCAGGAAGGGAACTATCTATTTTTTTCTGAAAATCAAACGGAGTGGGCTCCCTCCAAAACCAAAGTCCTGCCTGAGCTGATTGCTCAGATATCTCCTGTATGAAGGGTGCACACCCATAGGGTAGTTAGTGAAGATGATGAAGGTAGGGGGACGGGTGGAAACCTGGGTGATATAGGAGAGTGCAAGCCTCCTTTTCCGAAAGAGAGGAGGACGGTGGGACTCCGTTACTTCCCTGAGCCAGCGGTTGAGCTGTGAGGTGGGGACCCTTTTATCGCCTTGTGCAATCACCTCTCTTACTACCTCTAAGATGTCATATACTCCTCTTCCAGTTACGGCTGAGGTGAATAAAAGGGGGGCATAGTCTAAAAACCAAAGGTGCTCCCTCACCTTTTTAGAATAAGCAGTAGGAGGATTCTCTTTTCCCAAAAGGTCCCATTTGTTAACTACGATGACCCCCATCTTCCCCTTTTCGTGGATCAATCCTCCTATACGAGCATCCTGCTCAGTGGGACCTTCTTCGGCATCCAGAATGAGGAGGGCCACATCCGTGCGCTCGATACTCTTAATGGCGTCCACCACACTGTACTTCTCCAGCCGCAAACTTACTCTGCTCTTCCTCCGGATCCCTGCTGTGTCGATGAGGATATACCTGCTGTCCCCGACGCTAAAGGGGGTGTCGATGGCGTCTCTGGTGGTCCCAGGGGCTTCATGGACGATGACCCGTTCATACCCCAAAATACGGTTGATGAGGGATGATTTCCCTACATTGGGCCTTCCTACTACGGCTATCCTTACTGCATCCGCCTCTCCCCGGAGTTCAGCGTATGGCTCAGGGAGGAACTCGACAATAGCGTCGATCAACCCATCAATCCCGTAGTTATGCTGTGCAGATACGGGGTAAATTGTCTCAACACCGAGTGTGTAGAAGTCAAAGATGCTGTCCTCTTGTCGGGGAGTATCGATCTTATTTACCACAAATAGTGCCTTCTTATTCCTTTGTTGTAAGAACCGTGTGATCTCCTGATCAGAGGGGGTGAGCCCTTCCCTTCCGTCAAAGAGCAAGATGATGACATCCGCTTCCTCCACAGCCAGACGGCACTGTTCGGCCATCTGGGCCAAGAGCCCTCTCTGGGCTACAGGCTCAAACCCCCCAGTGTCGATGAGCGTGAAAGATTTCTCATACCTATCCACATCGGCGAAGTTGCGATCACGGGTTACCCCTGGCAGACCTTCCACAATTGCCTTACGAAAGCCCGCAATGCGATTGAATAGTGTGGACTTTCCTACGTTGGGCCTCCCAACAATGGCGACGAGGGGCCTCATCTAATGGAAATACCTCTCTTTCTTGGCCTTCCTTCCCCCAAGGGCGACTGAGTGGCAAATAATCTGACAAATAAAAGCCCTGCCACAAATCCTCCTATATGAACGTACCATGCTACACCCACCCCTCTGCTATGCTGTTGAGGATTTGTATGATAAACCAGAAACCGAGCACTACTGCTGCAGTTAAGTGCAGTATTCTGATTCGGGTTATCATCTTTGAGGGGAATCATAGATAATCCTTGGTAAAAGTATATAAGAATCAATGAAATCGAGCAAGGGTTCAATTACTATTGTTGAAAAAGTCAGTGCTCTAAATGGAGTGCGTCGAGAGGGCCAACACAAAATTTCGCTTGCTTTTTTTGCAAAAAAGTTCTATAAATAAAAAAAGAATTTTTTCACAAAAGGGGAGGAAGCCTTGAAATTTTCAAAGATCCCAGAAGCTACAATACGGAGACTTTCCACCTATGCTCGTTGCCTCGAGATGTTAGAGGAAAAGGGGGATGCTGTGGTTTCCTCCGCCCAGTTGGCTAACGACTGCGGGGTGAACGCTGCTCAAGTGAGAAAGGATCTGGCGTATTTTGGGGAATTCGGAATAAGGGGGGTTGGATATTATATCAGGGACCTTTACGAAGACATTATAAATATCCTAGGACTCAATCGGGAGTGGCGTATCGGTATCATCGGAATAGGCAATTTGGGAGCATCCCTCCTCTTCTACAAGGATTTCCTTAAGCAGAATTATAAGATTGTTGCAGCCTTTGACATAGACCCATCGGGAGTAGTGGGAAGAGTCTCGGAAAAGATGGGCAAGCCAATGGAGATTTTGCACCCTGACCAACTTAAAGAGGCGGCCAAGGACAGGAAAATAGATATCGCTATTATCTCTACGCCCGCCTCCGAGGCCCAAAAGGTTGCTGATAAGGTAGTGGGGGCTAACATCAAAGGAATTCTCAATTTTACCCCTAGTCAGATAAAGGTACCTAAGGGGGTTGTGGTAAAGAACGTTTACTTCACCAATGTTCTCGATAATGTAGCATACTTATTGCATTCGAAGAGGAGGTAACGAATTCCCCTCTCCCTTTGGGCTCTACCTATGGTCTGATAATTTTTTGGTGTAAGGATGAATAGGGTAAGGGTTAAGGTGCGCATAGAGGGGTTGGTTCAGGGGGTATTTTATCGATATTCCACGCAAAAAAAAGCCCAGGAATTAGATGTTCGGGGCTGGGTACGTAATGTATGGGACGGAAGCGTGGAATGCCTCCTTGAAGGAGACCAGGAAAAGATAGAGACACTTATAACATGGTGTCGTAAGGGCCCGGCAGGGGCACGTGTAGAAAAGGTAACGACAGAATGGGAGGAGTATAAAGGGGATTTTGAGGGATTCTCAATCAAATAGCAGGTTATTTACTCCCTTTCTTATCTATTATTTCCTCTTTCTTTTTAATAAACCCTTCGGTGGTTTCTTTGAGAAATTTTTCATAAATTTCTATCTTTTTTCCCAATTCTATAGTCTTCGCCCCCACAGACTTCAGGGCACTCCCTCCCCCGAAGTAGATAAAGACAAAGATCATGATGATTCCTATAACAATTCCTAAGAGGAATTTTTTCATTTGATATCCTTGCTTCTCTTTATATAATAAATACGCCCCTTGTGTCAAGGGAAGAAGGGAGGGTAGTCCTCTGAAGGGGTTATGAATCCTTCTCTATGGATTGGATAACCATTCTTGTGGCAGTCGATGATGTCCAGAGTTTTCGTTACCGATGCTCATTGGAGAAAGACCTTAGCGGTAGTTCGCTCCCTCGGTAAAAAGGGACTGGAGGTGACCGTGGGAGAGAGCTCAAGGGTTGCCACTTCCCTCTTCTCTAAGTATTGTCATCGGAGGGTGATTTACCCCTCAATACGCCGGCGGCCTGAACACTTTCTCACCTTTTTACACGAGGAATTGACGAGAAGACCCTATGATCTCCTCATCCCCATGGAGGAAGAAACCCTCCTCCTATTAGCCCAACACAAGAGGGCGTTTGACAATTTGGTTTGTTTGCCTATCCCCGCCTACCACGATCTTATCAAGGTACGGGATAAAGGATGGCTCCTGCTCCACGCCTTAAAGGAGGGGATCCCTATTCCTCAGACATACTTCGTAAAGGATATGGAAGACATTGCAGCGGCCAAGAAGGCAATCCCTCCTCCCTGGGTGATTAAACCGAGAGTGAGCTCAGGTGCTTATGGCATCGTCTATGTGGAAAATGAGGAGAATCTGCTTCCCTCTTACCGGAAGGTCCACAGCAAGTTTCCTTTTCCATTAATTCAGGAACGCATTCCTCAAGGTGGTGAGGCCTTTGGGCTAGCCGCCCTGCTGGATGAAGGATGTCAGATAAAAGCTTTCTTCGTCCATAAGAGGCTGAGGGAATATCCTGTAGGAGGTGGTCCGAGCACTTTACGAGAGAGCGTGCGGCATCCCCAGATCGAGGAGATAGGGTTACGGCTCCTTCGTTCGCTGGGTTGGTACGGCGTCGCCATGGTGGAATTCAAGGTAGACACAAGGGACGGCATTCCAAAATTGATGGAATTAAATCCCCGTTTTTGGGGATCTCTCGCCTTAGCCATCCATGCTGGAGTGGACTTCCCCTATCTGCTCTATAAGATGGCCCTCGGTGAGAAGGTTGACCCGGTCCTGGAATATGAGGTTGGGAAGAGGTGTCGATGGCTTCTCCCGGGTGACTTCCTCCACTTTCTCACCAACCCCCACAGGTTTCATCTTAAACCGAGCTTTTTTAAATTTCGGGGGATGGCTTACGATATACTCTCACGTGATGACCCGCTGCCAGCGATGGGGAGGTTTCTCACCCTCCTCTCTCTCTTATGGGACAGTGATTTGCGGAGGTTTTTGCAAAGGAGATGAAGGGATCGTCACAGATAGGGGTCCTCATACCCGCATACAATGCCTCTAGCAGCCTGCGACAGGTGATTGAGGGAGTTAGGGCATTTGGTCTTAACGTCGTGGTGGTGGATGATGGTTCAACCGATGCCACGGCCAGAATCGCAAGTGAGTCAGGGAGCCACGTATTACGGCATGGGATGAACCGTGGGAAAGGGATTGCGTTGAGGTCCGGCTTTCGCTTTCTCATGCATCATGGATACAAGGCAGTGATCACCATGGACGCCGATGGCCAACACGACCCCTCCTTTATCCCCCATTTTATCCGTGCCTACCAGGAACGGCGAGGGGATATCATAATTGGCTCCCGGGCAGCAGAGTTTAAAGCAATGAATTGGCTGAGGAGGTTTTGGAACAGGCTTGGGGCGAAGGCCGTGTCAAAACTTACAGGCACCACATTCAACGACACTCAATCAGGGTATCGCCTCATCAAAGCAGAGGTATTGACGGGACTTCCCCTGTGCGGTTTGGGGTACGAGGGGGAATTAGAGCTCCTCATTAAAGCTTGCAAAAGGGGGTATAGTGTGTTAAATATTAAGGTTACCACCCATTATGCAGATGGAAGACCTTCTAGCCATTTTAAACCAGTTAGGGATACGTGGTTGATTTGTAGAACCTTTTTACAAGAGTTCTTTTGGAGGTGATATGGGAACGTACCACAAGATTATGAACTATACACTCGCTAAATTCGCCTCCAGGGCTCTTTCACTACTGGCTACTACTTCCGATGAAAAGCTCATCAAACTTTGCTATTTGGCAGAAAAAATTCCGCGAAAGGAGTCCTACAAGGAGAAGATCCGTTGGATAGGTGAATTGTTTCGCCAACAACACCCCGGACTGCGAATAGCCAGAAGAGTTTTGAAGGAAACAAATGCCCTCCACCGCCACAAGATTATTCAAAACTTCATCATAAATCAACTCCTCATGGGCACTAATAAACGAAAGGAGTTTGAAGCCTGTACGGGCATCTATCCTCCCGATGCCATCCTCATCAGTCCTACCATGCGCTGTAATCTAAACTGCTATGGATGCTATGCGGGCCATTATTCCAGGGAGGAGGACCTTCCGCTGGAGGTAATCGACCGTATTATTAGCGAAGGCAAGGAGATGGGAATCCACTTCACCCTCTTTACTGGGGGCGAACCCTTTTTGCGGAATGATCTCTTTTTACTCTTTGAAAAGTATCCGGACGTGTCTTTTCAAGTTTATACGAATGCACTGCTGATCGATGAAGGTATGGTAGATAAATTTACCATGCTTGGAAATGTTGTTCCAGCCATCAGCTTAGAGGGATTTGAGGAGGAGACCGATAAGAGAAGAGGAAAAGGTCACTTTAGGCATATCGTAAAGGTAATGGATATGTTGCACGACAGCGGTCTCTTTTTCGCTGTCTCTACCACCCAGACACGAGAAAACACTGAGATCTTAGCCAGCGACGAGTTTATTGATTTTTTGGTGGGAAAGGGATGTATCCTGATGTGGAACTTTCATTACGTACCAATAGGAAGAACTCCCGATATGCATCT
>SMTZ1_10012264_pt1 | contig 14145 bp, 16 predicted proteins | sample DeeMarSWOR136_30_FD_25667 | JGI IMG/M metagenome (IMG submission 25667) | reverse complement strand
ACGATCTTGTCGAAAAGATGCTCCAGGTAATCTCTAGATCCTGCGAGCAGGTGAATGGTGTGCGGATGTCTGAAGAAGTGACAGAGTCATGGGGGGACTCGGTGAATATCAACAGAGAAACCTTTGACAAGAGCAACTTCGCCCTTTCCCATACTGATTATGAACCCGACCTTATCGACGCCTGTGTTCCTTTGAGTAAGTTCCAAGAGTACAGTGATTTCTGTGATGAACTCAAGAAGGAATTCGGCTGGGTCGACATCGATTTTGGCGCTTTTATCGTTGCAGGTCCAAGGGGACCGATACCATTCTGCATCTACTTCAGTGTCCCAATCGACACAAGAATCCCACGCGAGATTGAGAAGTGGTTCGAGTTCAAGGAGAAGATGTATCAACGAGCAATAGCGATGGGGGGTAGCGTTTCCAATGCAAACGGAGTAGGATTGAGATCCGCTCCTTGGGTGAGAGAGCAGCTCGGCGATGCATGGGAATTGCTAACCGACATCAAGTCACTGGTTGATCCGAACAATATCCTGAATCGTGGACAGAGGGGATTTGACTGATGATAGAACGCCTCGAGAAGTATGACGAGTGGGCCCGAGCGTGCATGCATGTTCGTTGTGGACTATGCAGAGAGAACTGTCCTGCCTATTCGCAACTTAGACTTGACAGCTACTCTGCAAAAGGCAAGATGACAATGCTTTTCTATTGGCTCAAAGGAAGGTTAGAGCCAGATGCAGTCCTGGCCGAGCGGGTTTTTGCTTGTACCAGCTGTGGTCTCTGTGATGTTGCATGTGGGTATGAGCAGAGCGCTGCTATTCAGGAAATGAAGGGTGTGCTGTTCGATTCAGCCATCTCACTGCCGGAAGGCTACAAGCAAATCAGCGACCGAACAAGAGAATCTGGTAATCCATATGCAGAAGACCGAGAAAAAGCCAGAACCTTCTTGGAGAGTATCCCGGAGCGAAATGCTGAAACCGCTGATTATACATTATTCCTAGGCTGCACAGAGCTATATCGAGAGCAGGAGCAAGTCACAGACGTTTTGCGCATTCTGAGAGATGCAGACGTTTCGTTTAGTGTAATCTCTGAGAATATCTGCTGTGGGTCACCAGCTTATCGAGTAGGCGACCAGAAACAGGCACAGGAACAGGCTCTGAGTGTCGCTAAGATGTTGAAGGAAAAAGAGCAGAAAGTCCTGGCATCTTGTGCTGGATGCTATAGGATGTTCTCTCACTACTACCCCTTACTCCTAGAGGAAGAAAATCCATTCCCAGTTATCCACAGTGTTCAGCTTATTGACCAGCTGATTTCAGATGGAAATCTAGACCTTCAACCACTTGATGCAAAGGTCACTTATCATGACCCTTGTCATCTGGGAAGACATGCTGGAGTCTATGATGAACCTCGAAGGATTTTGAGTGCCATTCCCGGTGTGGAATTGGTCGAGATGGAATGGAATAGGAAATTCAGCAAGTGCTGTGGAGCTGGTGGGGGCTTTAGAAGCGGTCGCCCAGATGACGCGATAGCCGTGGCAGCACACCGAGTCAAAGAGGCCGAATCTACAGGAGCAAGTATCCTCGTCACAGCTTGTCCATTCTGTCTTCGAAACCTCTCAGACGGTGCGAAGTCAATTGGCTCAGATATTGAGGTTAGAACTATTGAGTCGCTGATAGCAGACCAACTGTGATGCTACACTTCTCCGACGACTCTCCCAGGAGGATACATCTCTAGGAATTCATCCTTGAGAATGTCCATCGCTATGAGATCATGAAACTGCCCCTCCATGAAGACAGCCTGTCTAAATTCGCCGATTCTCTTGAAGCCAGATTTCTCGTAGGCTTTCTGCCCTCGAACATTGTATGAAGCTGTGTAAAGATAGATGCTGTTGAGTCCTAGAACTTGGAAGCCAATCCAGAGCATCACCTTGGTGGCATCTGTTCCATACCCTTTGCCAAAGTTCTCAGGGTTGTGAATTGCTATACCAAACTCCGCTCTTTGCATCTGCTTACTCATATCAAACAGACTGACAGTTCCTAGAAACTCAGCGGTCTTCTTGTCTTCAACAGCCAGAGTGATGTTCCCGTCCTGCCAGGGCTTTGCCTTTGTCGCTCTCTCCAGCCACTCCCTTTCCGCATTCTGAGACATGGGCATTGCATGGGCCAGGAACCGCCGCATCTCAAAGTTGTTCCAGCCTTTCATTATATTGTCTAAATCAGACATCTCCAAGGCGCGAAGCTTGACTTTCTCACCGTAGTACATGAATCCGAAGGGGAATCTGTTTCTGTTATGAATCCTGCCCTGCCTAGTCAGTCAGTACGCTTTTATCTGAGTAGTTCACGAATTACTACATCTAGTACGTGGAGATTGTACAATGCAATTCGATTGGATTATAGATATCATCCTCGCGATGCTGGGCTTTCTAGCCCTTCTTGGAATCATTATGATCATAATCAGTATTCTCATACTGGGCTGGGCCCTACGATATGTCAATGGTACAAATACCGAATTCTTTTCCGTAGCGATAACAGCGATCCTAATGAGCATACTGACAGCGTTCATTCCATGTCTAGGATGCATTATTGCTCTGTATATTATCAAGCTAAGACATGACGTGGGATGGGGCGGTGCGTTAATTGCTTGGATTCTCGCAGTGATAGTTTCCATTGTTGTCGCAATACTCATCTTTATCCTGTTCTTCGGCGGATTCGCTGCGTTCCTCGCATTGTTTCCATTCCTCCCATTCCCCTAGAATGAGGACTGGATTACCGAGCCTCTGGAAGTAGAATGGTGATGGAAAAGGAAGGCGGAGAATCAGAGAAGACTCCATGTGAGGAGGTCCTCCTAGATGAAAAGAGAGGACGCCTGCGATTCAATAGGAAACTAATTCTCCGTCAACCTTTAAAATTCCTCAGAGCAGTAGGGCCTATTTTGACATCACACCATCCCTTTTGCTCCGTGTATGAAGGGCATCTATTCACGCTGAGAGGAAGAAAGTGGTGTATTGGCTGTTTCTTCAACTCACTCTCTTTCTTCATGGCATTGGGTCTACTCATTGTTTCATCGATTACTGTTCCTTTCATGATTGACAGATCATATCTTTTCTGGGGGGGAGCAGTCCTTGTGCTGGTCTCTTTTGCGATGAGTGCTCTACATCTAACTGAGAACAAGAAACTCAAAGTTATCTCCAAACTGATTCTAGGCTCGTCCTTTGCTTGTATCAGCTGGGCTATTCTCTTGGCAGATGGTCTAACATACAACTTGGAACTGAAGTTTGCTCTAATTCTCACCCTATATCTACTCGTGGTCGCCATTCTAAGTTACCGAAGAGTCGTTGAAATCGAAAACGAATGCAAAGCATGTGAATTTGAGATGAGATGGAGTAAGTGCCCGGGGTTCAAGAACATCCTATGTCCTCTTATTGACTCAAAGTTTCTGTATCCAGAGCCACATCCTCAATCTGACGCTGATTAGTATTCACATTACTCCATTCGACAGACTCTTAGACAAAAATGAAGTTCTTGGCATAGACGAGTGATCTGGTCAAATGAGTCCTCAGAGAATTGTCTTCGATGAACCTATTGTTAGGGCTGAAACTGAGAAACTGAAGTTTCCAAGAATCTGCCCTGTCTGTGGTGACCCTGCTGAAGACATCATGCCCCTCACAGTAATTCCAAACCAGTACAAGTCACTACGCCCATCTATGGACTATGTCCCCAGCTTTTATGGTCGCGGGCAAAATAACCCAATTATACCTGTCAAGAAGACCCTCTATATTCCAGTCTGTGAATATCATCACTATACTGATGAAGGTGCTGGGCAATATAGATCGTACTGCATTGTCTTTGATGGACTGGCCTTGGTGTACTTAATTCTAGCATTACTGACATTTGGCAACCAGTTCTGGAGCGCGGGTCGTCTGAGCCCATGGCTATTACTTGGAGTTGGCGTCTTTGGAACCTTTTTGGCAATTACGTTTGTGCTTTTCCGTCCCGGACCTGTTGAGGCTGCTGTCAAGATAATAGGCTTTGACGGAGGTCTCCATCATATCTGGCTGCAGTTCAGAGAATCAAGGTACCGAGATGAGTTCATGAAAGAGAATGCCATGACTGCTGAACTGGTCAAATGGATCCAGCGAGCGTAGCTTCGTTCTTGAGTTATACAGAAATAGTATTAGAGGAAGCGCTCATGTAGCTTCCAACATGAGGACTTCCTCACGAGTAAGACAACGACAGTCAGTCTTGTCGTTACGTAAACTAGGCTCTTTGGAGCTAGACTGAGTGCAAGCATCACTTTGTATCATTACAATCTATCTCCTGAAGTATGCATATGCTATAGCGCGAGTAGAGATCTTTCTTCTAATCTGCTTCTTCCGAGTTGTTTCCTTAGCTATTGCCATGCTATCACCTCCGAAATGCGTATGCGAATCCAATAGCGTCAATGGAGATTGTTCTCCCCATCTTCGTGTTCCTTTTCACAGATGAATTCCGAGAATCATTAGTCAGAGTCATGATGTTTCACAAGAAATAACACACAGAATGAGTATATAATGCGGAGCCACAACTAAAGGTCACAGAATAGAGTCACAGATTGTGACTACTATGATTGGGGTGAAGAGTTTTGAGCAACTCTCTAAAGGAGATAACCGTCACTGGCTTGATGTCAAAGATACGCGACTACTATATGGTTACGATGGATAACGGCACTGAGTACAAGCTTTCTGCTATAATGCCTTGGGAGGCAGTATCTCCTGACTTCGATAGTGGAAAATTCGCCGCTGTACTCGGAAAACGAGTGACTGTGAGCGGTGTGACCGATGGAACTACAATTTGGGGTGCAGATGTAGTTTAGGAGATCTAGGCCAGGAATGATAACTGGAATCGATGTAGTCTTCATCCATGCTAAAGACCCTGAGATCATGGTTCATTGGTATCGAGATGTTCTAGGACTGGAGGTTGGGCTGAAGACAGATGATCTGTCTTGGCTGGAGTTTCGCTTTAATGATGACCGACCACCAACACGGTTTGCATTAGAACGATTTTCAGGAGAAAAGCAGTCAATCATGATTTCACTCAGGGTGAATGATATTCGATCTGTGATTCAAGAATTGGAATCACGAGGTGTCGAATTCCTGGGAGAGGACAAAGTTCAACCGGAAGGTGTTTCTCTTTATGCCACGCTTCAAGATCCCGAAGGTAATCTGATTCAACTCTCGCAGCGTAGAACAGAATAGGCGGGAATAAAAGAATGGATTTTGGCCTACGTACAAAGCAGGCCAAATCCGGCATTATAGGAATGGATGGGGCTTTAGAGCGTCAGCTCTGCCTCACTCTTCCAGAGTCCATGTATATTACAGTATGCGGTAGCCATTAGCGTGCCTGGTTTGTTAGTCTTGAAGACGAATTTGGCAACCGGCTCACTATAGATACCACTACTGTCAGGTCCCTCAGCAGACTCTCCATGGTGATCAAACGTACAATATCCGATCTCCACGGGGAATTTAGCTCCATCCGGCCAGAAGAAGAGATCGCACCATTTGATGTGATGTGCAGTCGTGTTAGGATGAGGAATTTCTTTGCCAACCTTTACTTTGACGTAGGCCTTCCCATCCTCAACTTTCTTTATATCAATTGAAGGCACATGCTTCTCGTTCTTCCAATCATCGATCCATTTCTTTGACATTGGCTTTCCTCCCTCAAAGCAGTAGGATAATAGGCCCATCGTCGTTATGCCATAAAACAGTTCTCCTAGGTATGTTAGTAGCTATTGGTCCAATTTCCTAATCTGGTTTAGAGTCCATTTTCCTTTCTCAGTCAAGGCGTAATAGCTTCTCTGTCGATTATCATACGTTTTCTCTGTTCGCGTACTGATTAGGAGTCCGTTACTTGTAAGCTCTGAAAGGTGCTGATAGATGCTTGGAATTTTGAGCTTCATTCCGTACTCATCCAGTAGAGCCTTCCAGATGCCATATCCATAGGACTCGCCAGGTGAGAGTATTTCTAGAATGCGAATCTTCGTTTGACCTAGTTTCGTTGTCACTTTCCGTCTTTCTACTCTACTGAGGAGTTGTTCGAGGGCTCCCTTGCCCTTAACAAAGGTCCTTGCTATTTCGGGGTACTTTAGGCCCATTCCAGTAATAACACATACAACAGAATCGTCACGTTCTATCTTTCCTGAATGAACGAGTTTCTGTAACACCGCTATAGTAGTGGCTGAAGCCGGTTCTGCGAAGACGCCCTCTCGTCTTGCGAGCTGTCTCACAGCTTCCAGTATTTCTCTATCGGAGGCGGAGATGGCTAATCCGCCTGATTCCTTAATTGCCATCAATGCGGTACGTCCACATACTGGATTCTTTACACATATATCGAATGCCACAGTAGATGCAGCAGAAGGTGGAGTGATGTCACTCACCCCTCTTGTAAATGACTCAACAATTGGTGCACAACCGCTGGCCTGAGTCCCGACTATCCTAGTGTTTGAAGCATCAATCAGTCCTATCTGCTCCAGCTCCCTGAGCCCCTTCCATATCATTGATACATGACCGCCGTTTCCCATTGGGGCAATAATCCAGTCTGGTGAAGTCCAATCAAGCTGCTCACACGTTTCGTAGACCGTTGTCTTCTCCCCTTCCATGAAGTGCGGGTTAGAAGATGTTATACAGTGGCTTCTTCTACTCTCTTGGCGTGCCCTCATCACAGCTTCCTCATGATCTCTGACTATCTCTACATCTGCAGCATAAGCGAGAATCTGGTAGAACTTTCCAATATCCACATTGCCTCTCTGACCTATGAACGCTTTACTCTCAAGACCAGCTCGAGCAGCATAGGCAACAAGGGACGCAGCAAGATTTCCGGTAGATCCGCAACATACCGATTTGAACCCAAATTCTCGTGCTGCAGACACCTCGACTGCTGTACCACGATCAATGAACGCTCCAGTCGGATTTGTTGTTTCGTCCTTTAGATAAAGGTACTCAATCCCCAAGTCCGATGCGAGCCCGTCGCACCGGTGTAGGTATGTCCCACCCTCACCTAGTGAAACCATATTTGTGCTGTTTCGAATTGGAAGCAGTTCGAAGTACTTCCAAATCCCTGGTCTTCTGCTTCTGAGCTTTCTAGGAGTGAATTGACTTCTCGCCCTCTCGAGGTCATAGGTCATTTCCAGAATTTGTCCGCACATGGAGCAAGAACTGATGTATTTCTCCAGATTGAACTCATGACCACACTCAGTGCACCTGAGGCCAGACAAAAGTGACATCCTATTTCATGCCTATATATAGGCTCAAGATTATATATCCTTGCCTCGGAGAAGAACATGCTGAAAAAGAGGCACTCCTGAGGTCATCGTCTTGGTATTCATTGTCGAACACGAGAATGAAGGTCAATCTCTTTTGGAAGCTGATGGCTTGCTAAGTGAAGAAGTGACAATCAGGGATGCCAGACCCGAGGACGCTCTCGAAATTCATCGAGTTCTGAGAAGCTCATTTGAACCACTGATCTCAAGAGGATATTCTAGAATTGCTGTTAAATGCGCCATAGTGGAACCATGGCAGATTCGAAAACGGATAATATCGGGAATGACTGTGCTCGTCGCGGAGGATGGACCAGATATCATAGGAACCGTCACAGGGATCAAAGAGCAACAGTCCCTGCGGGCTGTTTCGTTAGCAGTACAACCAGAATATCAGCGCCGTGGCATCGGCAGAAAATTGCTTACAGCTCTTGAGTACTTAGCAGTTGACGACGATTGCCATAAGATCTATGTTCTAACTGCATGGTCGATGATAGAAGCGGCACGCTTGTATCTACATCTTGGCTATGTTCAGGAAGGGTACCTGCGGCGTCATTCCCATGGTGAAGATCTGGTGATTTTCAGCAAACATTTCTCTCAAGAGGATGATATACAATGGAGTTTTTCAAGCCCAAAATACGAAGCAATACAATCTTCGTGGCCTTATTGGCTGTTCTAACAGCCCTGACCACAATCGCCACAATAGTAATTGTCATTCCACTCCCCGCGACAGGCTATCTCAATTTCGGAGATGCACTAGTGATGCTCAGCGGTCTCATGCTTGGACCTCTCGGCGGCTTCATCGCCGGGGGAGTGGGTTCCGCAATGGGTGACGTCGTCTTGGGCTATGTCCATTTCGCTCCAATCACATTAGTTGTAAAGGGTTGCGAAGGGTTGGTGATGGGACTCTTTAGTAGTCGAGCCAGAAGTGCTAGTCTATTGACAAGGTGGGACGTGGTTGGACTTGCTGTATCCTCACTTGTCATGATGACCGGATATTTCCTCGCAGAGATCCCTTTGTATGGATATGGAGCTGCACTTGCTGAGTTGCTGACAGCAAACTGGCTTCAGGTGGCAGTTGGTTCAATCGTCACCGTTATTGTGGGACCTGTGGCAAGGCGCTTTCTGCAGAACACACTGTATCCATCCGAAAGTGACGATTTGCTAGTTATGCAGAATGAGTGATCCGATCCAAATCTTGCATACAACGCATAGGAAGTCGGATAATTACGAATACCTCAACAGCACGCATCTATAGTGAGATTATTTGCCACTCGGAATCAATGTTCTTTTAAAGAGGAATTCTATCGTTGCTATCAGGCCCATTGGCTACACACTTATCACGCATTTGAATGGGAGTTCTCGAAATGACGGATAGACAGAAGCTTAAGATAAGTGACCAGAGTCTGAATGAGATTAACGAGTTTCTTCTAAAGGAAGGTAACCCTCTGATTGATGGACTTATAGAGGTCATTGAAAAGCATGGAGGCGTTGACGAGATCAACAAGAAGGCGAACGAGGCTCGTAGGCTTGAGAGCTTAATGGCGAAACTGGAGAAGAAAGGGTCTCCATATGTCAAAGACTTGAATTGGTTGCAGAATCAGCGCAATGATGATGCATTCATTAGTATACCAGAATATCGCCACAGAATCTTGGGTGACAAAGCTGATTCAATGCCATTCGATGATAGTTTTGCGGTAACTCTCGAAATCAGTGCCTGTCAATACTTCCCGTGGTTGATAGAGGAGGCAAAGACAGCAATTGCAAACCAAGATCTAATGCCTGGACGTTTCATTCGAGTACGAAGCATGAGGGAACAGTGTGATGATGACGATGTAATCGCTTTTGCTGCAGCTATGCAGATAGTCGACTCATCTTATGTTGAAACTCTTGATACAAAGGGCACATACCCAGGGCCTGACGGTGCACCTGTAAATGTTCATCTTGGCGGCCCTGAAACAATTACTGGATACTTTGGCGGTGTGGGAATGCCAAATGACTTTGCTCTAAAATGGGCTGATGAGTATCTGCAATACTATACAGAGTATGGGATCAAGCAGGTGCTCAATATCAATCCCGGAAGTGTGCTTGTTGGATATATGATGCACAAATTGGGCATCGACATGGAGTTCAAAATTAGCGTGTACATGGGTAATGACAATCCGTATGCGAGTCTATGGACGCTAATGACAGCCAAGCTCTTCAGCAGGGATGACGGTACTTCTCCACTTATCGGATACAATCTGTCGAACAGCGTGAATAACGAAACCATAGAACTCTCTGCACATACAAGGAAAGCTTTCGGTTTTGAGGACGTGATAAGAATTGAACACCACATTACTGAAACCTACAAAAGCATTGTAAGGCAGCCCTATGACCGGTTGGACGAGCTGGTTGAATTAGCAGACCATGTTAAGAATATCAGTGCTAAGCACGAGGGAGCTGGTCCTGAGATTGATAGTCAGCGTGATTATCCCAGTGACATCCTCGACTACTTCAGACAGAAATCTGAAATCATTGAATCTGGTGATATTCCAAAACTCCTGCGGAACTATCTCGACAAACATGATGCTGTCAACAGGACTGCTAGAGCACTGACAGAGAATGGCTTTACCTTCATCGCCGCCAAAAATCTACACAAGAAATAATGGCGGCCGATGCCTGATGAGAGGGCTTCGTATAGCCCTCAGTTCACATCCATGGCTGGATCTGTTCGTCATAGATGCTCTCTAGACGATCCTTGTGATTTTGCTCCTCCTTGGCTAGGCTTTCGAAGACTGTTCTGTGTGATGTACTTGTTGTTAGCTCTGAAAGGCTCTTGTAGAAGTCGCGGGCTCCCTCTTCGCGCTTTATTGCTACTATTAGAATATCCTGCGAGCTTGATCCTGATTCGAGAGGTATCTCTATGAGATACCTTGAGAGGTCGTGCCCCTCGAACTCCTCGATGGTTGCACAGGAGAAGGTTTCGCAGACCCCTCCGCCAAGGGCGCTCTGCAGCTTCTTCTTATGGCCTTCTTCCTGTTTTGCCAATTCCTTCAGCAGCTGCTTCGATGAGGGCAGCTCTGCGTATTCGGCTGCCTTCATGTAGAATCCGTACGCCTCTTCCTCCCTCTGGATTGCAAGGGAGATCAATTCATCGAATGACTTTTGGACATCGGTCATTGGTATCCCCAAGCGGGAAGTGCAACCGCTCGTTTTAAGCATGATGCTTATGCGGCGGCGTGGGTTCTGAATTCAGATACTCTGACTCAGTCTATGTCTTCAGATCCGGCAAAATCTGCCATCGCCCCTCAGGTGCTAGGAAGGCTTCTCCGCTTTCAATTTTGCCTTAAATTCACTATGCGATATTTACATGAGGTCAGACCCTTGGAGAATGTGATAAGTGGATTGGAGTATGGCAAAGACTGGCAAGGTATGCTCAAGGAAATGGCTGAAGCTGAGTCGGTTGTTGATGTTTATCTCTGTACTAGTGCGTACGGCCATCAGGATGATCGAAACACCATGGTTGCTGAAACCCATGGTGTTCGGATCGTCTATGTGGGAGAAGACTTCTTTATAGTCGGACCCCGTAGACCCGTTCATTCATCTATAATCAGGATGGGCTGGGTTTCCATGATTCGTTTACATAAGGACCAAGGCGTCATGGAATCGATAAGCCTTGTACCTACGTTTGACTCAGAGGTGGAGGACTGCCTGGAAGAAGATCATGATATTTAGATGCCAAGAAATCTTCGATTATTTACGAGGCAGTATCTCTCTAGCACCTGAGCGTAGATACTTGTGGAGTGCCTTAGGAATTTCTATGCTCCCGTCCTCTCGCTGGAAGTTTTCCATTATTGCCACGAATGTACGAGGATTTGCCATCATTGTACTGTTTAGCGTATGGATGTAGTCTTTCTCAGTTCCACCTTTTTTAATCCGATACTTGATGTTCAATCGGGTCGCTTGGTATGCAGTACAATTACTATTGGAACCCCCCTCCCGGTATCGGCCCTGGCCTGGCATCCAAAACTCAAGGTCAAGTTTTTTCGCTGCGACTATTCCTATGTCCCCGGTGCATGAATTCACGATTCTATAAGGAAGACCTAAGGCCTGTACATAGTCCTCCTCGTTCTTCATCAGTTCCTCATGAATCTTCCATGATTCATCAGGATGGCTAAAGACAAACTGCTCAACCTTGTTGAATTGATGAACTCTGAAGATACCTTTGGTGTCCTTGCCATGAGACCCGGCTTCTTTTCTGAAACATGCGCTGACTCCGGCCAGCTTGATGGGAAGGTCATCAGGTTCAAATAACTCCCCCATGTACATTGCAGCCATGGCATGTTCTGATGTTGCTATGAGGTAAAGGTCTTCATCTTCTATCTTGTACATCACGTCCTGGAAGTCTGCGAGATCTGTCACTCCCTCATATGGCTTCCTTCGCAACATGAACGGTGGATAGATTGGAGTATACCCTCTCTTTATGAGCATATCAAGCGCCATCTGCTGCATCGCCAAGTCAAGCTCCACAAGTTCGTTCTTGAGGTAGTAGAACCTCGATCCAGCAACCTTTGCAGCTCTGGGAATATCCGCCACGTCAAGAGTGTCAAGAAGGTCGACGTGGCTCTGAATCTCAAAGTCAAACGTAGGCTTGCCACCCCATTCTTTTACGACCTCATTGTCCTCGTCACTTTCTCCATATGGCACACTCTCATGTAGAATATTGGGAATGCGCATCTGGATTTGCTTCAATTCAGCTTCCAAGGTAGTGGCCTGCTCTTCAGTTTCTTTTATTGACTTGTTGACACGATTGGCTTCCTTGGTGAGTTTAGGTGTGTCCTCACCTGCTTTCTTAAGCTCACCAATCTCCTTTGAAATCCGATTTCTCTGAGTTCGGAGAGTCTGTATCTTCCTTTTGAGATCTCTAATTTCAGAATCCAGTGATAAGAGCCGATCGAAAGACTTCATCTTAGCCACATCTCTACGTTTGCGTAGATTCTCTTGTATTAGCTCTACATTCTCTCGAATGAATTTGATGTGCAACACTGGATTCACCTATTGCTATTTTGATACTGAAACCACGCTAGTCGCTTTTTAGACTCTTTCGTTGACCACTCTATCCCCATTGTCCAGCTGTGGGACAGAGTTCATTGATGGAACACTCCTTACAACTCGGCCTACGTGCACTGCACGTGCGCCTTCCATGTGCACCGATGAGGCGTGCGTATTCGTACCATTGGTTTCTAGGAAGAACCTCCATTAGGTCCTTTTCTGCTCTAGTTCGGTTTTTCTTTTCCTTAGTGAGCTCAAGTCTTTGAGAGACTCGCATGACATGTGTGTCAACAACTATTCCTTCATTGACTCCAAACACGACCGAGAGCACCACATTCGCTGTCTTCCTACTCACTCCTGGCAATTCAATTAGACCATCCATAGTTTTCGGAACCTTTCCCGAATGACGTTCATATAGGATTCGCGCGGAGTCTCGTATATATACCGACTTCTTATTGTAGGTGCCACACTGACGTATCAGTTCTATCAAGTCCTCAACTTCAGCGTTAGCCATGGCTTTTGCATCTGGATATTTTGTAAAGATTGCAGGTGTGATTTGATTAATGCAAGCGTCAGCAGTATTTGCAGAGAGAATAGTTGCAATGAGCATCTCGAAGGGATTACCGTGCATCAAATATGTAGCAGGCGCGTCAGGGTAGGTTTTGCCAAGAATCTTGACTACATTCTTGGCTCTCATTTTGTTGTCATCCAAAGCTCACACCCTCCTGCCTTCTATCAGGGCAGGCGTCTACTTGACCTGAACTCCTCAATCTCGTCCTTTAGTTTTTGGATTGTCAACTCCATTGATTGCATCTTCTCTGACAAGCTCTCAGGTTCTCTTCTCTCTATTCCGTAATACGCCACACCACCAAGAATGAATAGATTGACTACTAGAACTACGGCGAATAGAAGGGATTGGCTGAGAAACTCGAATATCAGTCCGCCAATGAACGGACCGATTGCTGCGATAACATAAACAGATGACCAAAATACAGCTAAGACCTTGGAGGTGTCTGTGCGAGGCATGTACTTTTGAATCATGGTGATAAGAACAAGTGCCCAGAGGATGTCATTTGTGTATTTCATCACTAGAGCCAGAAATGCTGTGGTGAAAACCACCCCCAATCCGGGTAATAATGCATCTGCAGCATCGACTATAGAAGGAGGCATCCAGAAGTTGAAGGTGGGAGCGACCATGAGCAGTGCTGCACAAATCGGCATCACTGAATACACGAGAAGTATTGCTCTCTTCATGCCCCTGAGATCTGACATTCGGCCTATTCTGAAAAGAAGAGGCAGAGAGATGACCAAGGGGGTCAAGAGTATTGCATTGATGCCACCAACCTCGATATCGAGAACATCATTCGTGTAGATAAGCGCACCAAACCTGAACATCTCGTCGCTCAGGCTATCCAAGATGACGATAGCTAGGATGCCTGGCATAGAAGCCAGAATCATTTTTACTGCATTCGCATTCTCGGACAGGAAGTCATGCCAAACGACCCCTCCTTGTTTCTCCCGTTGCTCTTACCAGACTCAAGAAGAACTGCTCTTCCTACAGTACATAACATGAGGAGTATCCCTGATACAAAATAGATCAAACGAAAAGCACCATCGAAGTCCATTACGGGAATGAGTGCACCAAACAGGAGGAGTGTTATGATACCCAATGCGCTTCCCATACGAAACAAGGATAATGCCAGTCCACTATGCTCTTTTGGTATATTGTCCATTATGAATGCAGAAGCGCCTGCTTGAGCGAGGCCAAATATGGAGTAAATTGCAAGTGCTCCAATAATGAAAATAGGTTCATCAAAGATTCCT
>SMTZ1_10004418_pt1 | contig 14145 bp, 9 predicted proteins | sample DeeMarSWOR136_30_FD_25667 | JGI IMG/M metagenome (IMG submission 25667) | reverse complement strand
CAAAATTCTATCCCCCTCAAAAGACACTACACCAAAGTTTACTGTGAATCAAAGGATAAGTTTTTGGGTTTGTCAGTCGTGCACCGACAAACAACAATTTAATTACTAGTATAACCATAAGTGTAAACGTAAAAAATAAGAGAGAAAAAATGAAAAAATCAACAAACAACAAAACAAAATTGACGGCATCAATTGCTATAGTTCTATTATTGATGGCTTCTGTTACGCTAATGGCAGCTCCTATTAATGCTCAAGTGCAAGAGACTGAAGGTGGTCAGCCGTTACCAGCCGGTGTTACTCCAGATTATGTTTTTGAGACTAGGGCTTTTATGAGTTTTAGGCCTAACCCCGTGGGCAAGGACCAGGTCTTCCTTGTCAACCTATGGACTAACCCTGCTCTTCATAAAAGCAGATACCATACATCATATGTGGTCACGATTCAAAAGCCTGATGGAAGCACGGTTACTGTTGGCCCCATGCCCTCCTACCCAGCAGACACAACCGCATGGTTTGAATATTTAGCAGACCAGGAGGGCACATGGAAACTCAAATTCGAATTCGGTGGAAGCTACTTCCCAGCTGCAGATGTTCCTGGCGGTTTTATGGAGTCGCCTATCGTACACCTCAATTCAACGTATTATGAGCCTTCCTCCACAGACTGGCAGGAACTCACGGTGCAAACGGAACAGGTGATTTCTTGGCCTCCGTCTCCGCTTCCCACAGACTACTGGACATGGCCGATATCCCCAGAAAACAGGTAGTGGTTTTCGATTGCAGGACAGTATCCGTGGCGTGGCCCTGGAGGAGGCTCTGACTGGCCAGCCAACACAAACCCATACTGGAGCAGTCAGTATAACTTCATTCCGTGGGTTCAAACGCCAAACACTGCCCACATAGTATGGAAACAACAAACCAGCATAGGAGGCCTCATAGGACGCATAACTGCAGAACAGACAAGAGTCGAAACCCTTGGCGCATTTGGTTTTGGGGCTGCTCCAAGTGTAATCTATCACGGAAGATGCTACCAGAGCGTTACATTGACAGGAGGAGAGACTGCCTTACGGTGCTTCGATCTACGAACAGGAGAAACATACTGGGAGATCTCCCCAGATCCAACCCCAAGCACCTTTTCGATATTCGGTGTGGCTGCCGCTCCATGGCAACTTGAATACTCCGGAGGTGCTGGGGAGGTCCCCGGCGGTGAAGCTCAATTTGGAATAGGCGTATCTCTTGTAGCAATTGGTGGTGGAAGGCTGCTAAAGCTTGATCCATGGAGTGGAGTTGTGACCTTAAACGCTTCGATTTCTCCATTGACAGACGGCACCTACTACAGGAACGGATACGCCTTGAGCGTGCAGAGTACTAACCCCTATTGGCCATTCTCTGGGCCGCCGCCTCAATACTATTTGATTAACTGGACCACATTGGCGCCTACCATCTCCTTCATGGCGGCACCCGTTTACAACTTCACAGCAAGCGTATGGAACAACATAACTTGGCCGTTAGGTGATGCTTTTACCGTGGCTTACGATTTCGAGGCGGGTATAGCTGCTGCTGTGGATGTTCAAACTCCTCCCGGAACGGGAATATGGCACGGAACAAGTATTCGGGCTGTCAGCTTGAAGACGGGTGCATCGCTTTGGAACAAGACAGTTGAGGACACCAATTACAGTCCAATGTGTGCTCTTGCTGACCATGGTAAGGTGGCCTTTCTGACTATGGGCGGGTATTGGTTGGCTTATAACCTTAATGATGGGAGCTTGGCTTGGAAAAGCGACGTCATGGACTATCCTTGGGATGCAACTGGCTTTGGAGCCTACGCTTCAGCGTCGGCTTACGGCCTGTTCTACCGAAATGCCTATTCAGGTGTTTACGCCTTCAACTGGACTAATGGGAAAATAGTTTGGAAGTTTTCGGCTAATGCGCCATACGAGTACGAAACACCCTACGTAACCCCAGACGGCATAACAGTCTACTCCTTTAACGGCGGTGGCCTACTAGCAGACGGAAAATACTTCGTATACAACACTGAACATACGCCAACCCAGCCCCTCACAAGAGGCTGGAGACTCTTCTGCCTAGACGCCAACACAGGCGAAAACATATGGAACGTAACGGGCAGTATAGCTGTAGGAGCCGTGTTTGGCATGGCTGGGGCAGCAGCTGTAGCTGACGGATACCTCATAGGCACTAATAGCTACGATGGATACATGTACTGCTTCGGTAAGGGTAGAAGCCAGACAACAGTCTCAGCATCGCCGGAAGTCATAGCGAAAGGATCCAGCGTGTTGATAAAGGGCACAGTTTTGGATCAGTCTCCTTCTCAGCCTGGCACGCCATGCGTATCCAAAGAATCAATGACCACACAGATGGAATACCTGCACATGCAACATCCAATTGATGGAGTCGGGGGCGATGCGGTGATAACTGGGGTTCCAGTGACTTTAACAGCTGTAGACCAAGATGGCGATTGGATTGACATTGGCACGGTTACAACTGATGGATATTATGGAGCTTTCGGTCTTGCGTGGACTCCGCCAGAAGAAGGCACCTACAAGATAATTGCCTCTTTCGAGAGCGACGAATCTTATGGAAGCTCAGGAGCATCAACCTTTGTTACAGTCGGTCCAGCACCAGCAGAAGTAGAGGAAGTCGATTTGGCTCCTCTAGAGAGCTCTGTCAGCGACGTTGAAGACAACCTGTCAAATCAAACAACATACATTATTGTAATACTGGTGATAGTCATCATCGCATTAGTGATCGCACTCTACTTTGGACTCAGATCTCGCAAATAAAAACACCAAAACCCAATTTCCCTCCCTTTTTTTGTGGGGAGTAAAGCATCAGAGGAACTAGGGGCTGAAAAGGCTCTAACACGGGAAAGATGGAAATCACACAAAGCGATTGTGGTTGCTTGGGATTTTCATTTCTTTCTCCTTGAAATCGCCCCGTGTTAAGCCTCAGCAAACCCTATTCCTCAATAATGCAGCGCGCGCACCTCTAAATTAACGCTTTATGCGATCACCTACTGTTTCGTTCTCAGCCGGTGCGACTATTCCACACTTTTTGTGACAGAAAATCTTCAAAAATACCTAGATTTCGCGGATTCTGCCTCTGAGTGGTGATGTCTCCCGAGTTTCCCCGCAAACTCCTCTTTTTTTCTAGCATATACTCGTGTGCAAACTTTAATTTCTCTGAACATTAATACAAATAATATTTACGCATCGAACCTAAGAGAGGAAGCAAATATGAAATCAACTGTTCTCAAATTGGTTTCTCTTGTCTTTCTTTCATTTCTTCTAGTTGCCTTGTTCACTGAAATCGCAGGATCAGAAACCTTCGATGTGAAGCAAGTGGAGATAATTAGGGACAATTGGGGTATCCCTCACATTTTTGCAGATACTTCTGAAGATGCTTTTTTTGGTTTGGGCTATGCAACGGCAGAAGATCGTATGTTCCAGATGGAATATTCGAGGCGAATAGTGCAAGGACGAATATCGGAGATCATCGGAGAAAGTGGGTTAGAGAGCGATAAGCTTTGGAGAATCATCGGCTGGTATAGGAATGCTCAAGAAGTAGCCGAGAACGTGGATTTCGAAACAAGAAGGTTACTTGAAGCCTATAGTGCGGGAGTCAATGCCTATTTAGAAGAAAAAAATGACCAGATCCTATACCTTTTTGACGATTATGGAATCAATCCTGACCCTTGGACAGTGGCTGACAGCATCGCTTGTTGGTATAGGTTGGTCCTTCGATTCAGCAACATTGACAGAAATGAACTCTCAAATCTCCACCACTTTGAGGAACTGATTGAACAGGTGGGATGGGAAGAAGCAATAGAACAGATGTTTGAAACCCCAATAGTGGATGAGTCGGGTGCAATAGTCCAACAGGAAGATGTGGATCCAGAATTGATTGCTGAGATTGTGGAGTATGTCGGGATCCACGGATATGATGTAAACGAGATGGAATCCTATACTTCAGAAATTCCTTTAATCAAAGCTAGTCATGCTTGGGTTGTGGGCGGAGACAGAAGCACCACTGGTTCCGCAATACTCCACAGCGACCCCCAAATCGTCATTTCTGTTCCTTCATTATGGTACGAATTCCATATTTCTGGTGGAGATTTTGACGCTAGGGGAATAGGGGTTGCAGGCGCACCTGGGATGTTGATAGGATGGAACAAAAATATTGCTTGGGGAGCAACCGCGGCTGGCGGAGACCTTAACGACCTTTTCAGGCTCAAGATCAACTCATCGAACCAGAATCAATACTACTATGACGGAGAAATCAGAGACATAGAAATTTTTGAAGAAGAGATTACAGTTCAAAACGAAGGAAAGGTTCGTGTTACGTACCGTAGAACAGTTTGGGGTCCCCTCGTTACTTCTCTCCTTTCCAATGTGGCTCCGGGTGAAGAAATCGCGATGAAACATGCAGAGATTCATAATTCAGGCATCTGTAGTTTGCAAGCAATGATGAAGATTATGCAAGCCAGTGATTGGGGAACTTTTCAGGAAGCCATAGAGAATTACATGTCTCCAGCAATCCATCTAATCTACGGAGACAAGAATGGAAATATTGGATACCAGCTTTTAGCGGGATTACCGTTGCGATCGGCTGAATGGCCCCATTTCGGAAGAATTTGTCACCCAGGAAACTCGTCGCAATACGATTGGCAAGAAGTGATTCCGAAGAAATACATACCCCACGTATTCAATCCTTCAAGTGGAGTGATAAGCACTGCCAACAATATGGCAGTAGGAAGCTGGTACCCTCTTCCTATTAGCTTCGGAACCGGAGACACGATTAGATCTTGGAGGCTTCGAGAGAGGCTAACAATGCTACCTGAATTTACTCAGGAGGATGTGTTGGATATTCACACAGACACAGTTAACCCTGCGGTTCGAGAAATCGTTAGATTAGCCCAACAGTTAATCTACGAGCAAGACCAAAACTTAAGCGAAGAAGCCACCAACGCGTTAGAAATCTTAGATTCATGGAATGGCGAATACAATACCTCTCAGCCGGCTTACCCTCTTATCGAAAACCTCAACCTAATGTTTAGGCCTAACGTGACTCCCCTCGCCTCAACCTATGGTGGGGGCCAAGCAGGCCTCTGCTATTTCGCAAAAACAGTGAAGATGAATCTCGACCAAGACCCAAATTATGTTCCAACAACTGAAGAAAGAGATTATATAGACTTCTTACTGAAGGACGCATGGCAAAAAACCGTCAACAAATATGGAGATGATTCTTCACAATGGCTCAGGCAATACGACAAGACGATTTTATTAGAGTTCGAGAAAAATCTTGAAAATTTCGAATCTTTTGATCTAAACAAAAATCTTCGTTCTCCAGAACTTGACTGCAAACACACCAACACTATCCTATCTCAACATGGAAACTCCTATTCCCAAAACGTGAGATTCGACGATATAGATCTTTCAAAAAGTGTATTGCCTCCTGGACAATCTGAAAACCCAAGCAGCCCATATTTTGACAATCAAATTCCAATATGGAGTTCAGGGAAATTACATCAATCTCCATTGACCCGGGAAGCAATAGAAGAATTAGCAACAAAAACCTTGATAATTCCAGAATTTCCTTCATGGATTATTCTGCCACTATTCTTGACTACCACATTAGTCGCAGTAATAATTAAAAAGAAATACATTCGCTGAACTTCTCCTACATGTGGAAGCATCTCCAGCAAATCCCCCTTTTTATGGTTTTAATCGATAATTTTAATCTTCAGCAAAAGGAACATCCATAAAACAAAGTCGCAGAAACAAAAAAGGAACGAGTTGCGTTGCTTGAAGCCGATTTCGAATGGGTCGGCGAAGACGACACTAGCTTAACATACTTCAGAAAGCGGAAGTAACCAAAAAGATTATGCGGATTTCTTCAAAAATATCTAGATTTCGCGGATTCTGCACCAGAATGGTGATGTCAACCGAGTTTTCCCCGCAAATCCCTCTTTTTTTATTTCCAAGGGGGCTCCAAAAAGTATGTTAGCACTGTAAAGGTCACACTTATTATGAAAGATCGGGAGCGCGGCATTCTCCGCAGAACCATCTTGGAACTACTTGCGAAAGGCTGTGTCCATTACACAGACTTGGACAAGAAAGTCTGCGCCACATGCCACTCATTTGTGACAAAAAGCACCTTCAAATCGCAGCTCAATTATCTACTAAACAACAGAAATATCGAGCGAATCGCCCGTGGCGTCTACCAAATAACAGCCAAAGGCAAGAATTACCTCGCTCTCTTAGCATTCTAGCGTGCTAGGCTTTTTAGAATTTGTCGTTGATTATTAATAAATTTGCTTGGGTATAGATTCCATTGCTGTTATCCACATTATTTCAAAGTAATCCTGAATAACTGATGCTAGACAACGATTATTTGACCACAACATCGGAGAATCTAACAGGTTTTTTTCCAGGTGTGTTATTAAGTATACTTCTTTTTTATCAAAAAGTGCAAGACATGCTTTGGGAGCAGAAGGCAAATATTTGATCTGGAAATGAGGATACATGTCTAATTTTTTTAATGCATCTGTTGGGAGTTCCTCATCTTTGGTTTTATTCATAATATATCGACACTTTACACCTTTTTGTAAGGCAATACTCATAGACTTTTTTGCAAGAGAAACCATTTGGTTAAATCTCTTCCATGTAGTAATACAGTCTAAACTCTCTTGAAGATCTTCTACTTTTTTTCTTCTTATTTTGGCATTATATTCCCGTACAGGAATTAAAACAAAATTTGACTCCTCTTCTGGAAGACCAGAAGAATTTGTTGCGTTTGTTTTTTGAAGTAAATCATTTGTTTTTTCAAGTAATTCTTTATGTTCTTTGTTCTTTTTTTTGATCAGAATTTTGATGCAGTCTTCAATTGGGACAGCAGTGAATTTGGAGGGTCTTGATAGTGTTTTAATCACTAAACCTTTTTCGTGAAGTTGTGACATAATTCTGTAGACTTTCTCTCTTGGAACTTTTGATAATTTTGATATTGTTTTAGCTGAACAAGTTCCTGATCTAACAAGGTTTAGGAAAATCTTGGCTTGATTTTTAGTGAAACCTAAACTTTGCAGAGTGGATATTTGATCCTCCTGAACAGCCAATTCTAGTTTCACCCTTCAGTAGACTTGTTAATCACAACGATAATATAATTAACTTATTGTTACTGCCACTAAAAGTCACTTACTTTTAAAAGTTGTTAAACTGATCAATTTGTGTAAAAAAGGAAGAAAAAAATATACGAATTCCAAGAAACAAATCAAAACTAACAGCTACAATCGCCATAGTTCTTTTAACGATTTCTGCTTTCATGGTAATTGTAAATGTGCAAGCTCAACTTTCTGAAGAACAACCAGCAGCTGGATCACTACCATTCGGTGTGACTCCTAGTATTACACTCACTACAGATCCCTACCTCAGCTTCACGCCTAACCCCATAGGAGTTGGGCAGCCCTTACTGGTAAATATTTGGGTACACCCCCCAATGCATGTTCAGCGTCACTTCGTTCAAGCATTCGTGGTTACAATTACAGATCCCGAAGGAAACGAAGACGTAATAGGCCCCATGGATTCCTATCAAGGAGATGTGTCGGCATGGTTTGAATACCCAGTCGACCAAGTTGGCACGTGGAAAGTCAAATTTGACTTTCTTGGTATGTATTTCCCAGCAGGATACTACGTCAACGGAGAGGTATATGACTCCCCGACGACAGCCCTCGGTGTGAATAGTGTATACCTTGAATCAGCTTACTATACGCCTGCTTCCACTCCAGAAGTAGAACTTGAGGTGCAGGAAGACATAGTTTATTCTTGGCCGCCTGTGGAGCTTCCAACAGACTACTGGACAAGACCAGTGCATCCAACTAACAGAGAGTGGTGGTCGATTCTAGGATATTTCCCGTCTACTGGCATAGTAGGATGGGAAGGTCCTTACTGGCCAGCTAACACGAACAAATACATGAGCGACTATGACTTTATTCCATTTGTCCAAGCGCCGAATACTGCCCACGTAATGTGGAAACGACAGTTCATGATAGCAGGACTATTAGGAGGTCAAGCGGGACAAATCTCACTAACTTCTCCAGAACTGCCTGGAGGCAAATTTCCGGCTTTTCTCGGAACTAGAGTCGGTTTTCCACATATAATCTATGCTGGAAGAGCTTACGAAATCTATGAGAAACCTGGAGCTGGAAGCACAAAACAAACCTACTGGCAGTGCTACGATCTACGCACTGGCGAAGTATTCTGGGAAAGACCACTAGCGCCAGGTGAATCGGAACCCCAATTCATTGAATTTGCATCGTCGGTTGAGCAAGTTCCTGGGGCGACAGCCCGAGTGGGGAGAACCGTGTATCTTGTGGCGATAACTGGTGGAAGATTGATCAAGTGGGATCCATGGACTGGAACTATCGACACAAATGTAACAGGACCCCCCGCAAGCTTGTCGGGACATACTTTGTACGGTTACCCATACGTCTTGAGCGTGCAGAATCTTGGCGGCGGAAATTACCGTTTGATTAATTGGACCATAGAAAATAATGCGGGTGAAAGGATTATTACCAATGATCCTGTGCAACCAGCGGTCGATGATTTCAATGCAAGAGTAAAGGGCAATATAACTTGGCCGTTCAGAAGCTTAGGTGCTTGTGATTTCGAGTCGATGATAGCTGTTTACACAGCTGGAATAAGTTCACCGGGCACAGGGGTAAGCATAGGTCAAAGCATAATGGCCGCTAGTCTGATAACAGGAGAACTGCTATGGGAGACAACAACTGACATCAGCACTGGTCTTGAGACCTTCTTTAGCAGTGGGATGAATATCGCTGACCACGGGAAATATGCTGCACGCATGCAAAACGGACAATGGTATTGCTGGGATCTGGATTCAGGAAATATTGTATGGAAAAGCGAGTCTTCAGGTTGGCCTTGGGGAGTCTTCGCGGCTTACCAATCGCAGTCAGCCTATGGTCTTATTTACTCAATGGACTACGTGGGTGTTCACGCTATTAACTGGACTAACGGAAACATAGAATGGACATTCAAAGCGCCAACTCCCTACGAATACGAAACTCCATATCAAGGGTATTATTCTTGGCATAGTTCTGGCATGGTTGCCGACGGAAAGCTCTTCACCTTCACTTGTGAGCACACGCCTAGTCAGCCTCTCACCAGGGGGTGGAGACTCTTCTGTATTAACGCTACTACAGGCGAAGGCATATGGAACATAACGCTAGGTGAGGGAGAAGCTAGTGCTCGAAACTTCCAAGGTGCTATTGTTGACGGCTACTTAGTACACACCAACGAATATGACGGATACATGTACGTCTTCGGCAAGGGACAAAGTGGCACAACAGTAGCAGCCCCTGACGTTGCTGTACCAAAAGGAACTGCCATTACCATAAAAGGCACAGTACTAGATCAGTCTCCGGCTCAGCCAGGCACGCCATGCGTATCCAAAGAATCAATGACCACGCAAATGGAGTATTTGCACATGCAGCAACCAATTGATGGAATCAAGGGCGATGCAATTATTACTGGTGTTCCAGTGACTTTGACGGCTGTAGACTCTGACGACAATTGGATTGACATTGGCACAGTCACAACTGATGGATATTATGGAGCTTTCGGTCTTGCATGGACTCCTTCAGAGGAGGGCACTTACAAGATAATTGCCTCTTTTGAGGGTGACGATTCTTATGGCAGCTCAGGAGCAGCAACCTTTGTTACAGTGGGTCCAGCGCCTGCACCTGCAGTGCCGATAGAGCCTGAACCAACAGAACCCGAGCCAACTGAACCCGAGCCTACAGAACCTGAACCAACAGAACCCGAGCCGACAGAGCCAGAGCCAACTGAACCTGAGCCGACAGAACCTGAACCAACTGAGCCTGAGCCTACGGAACCTACAGAGGCACCATTCATCACAACAGAAGTAGCTATAATCGCAGCCGTCGTCATAGCTAGCATCATCGGCATAGCCAGCTTCTGGGCACTCAGAAAACGGAAATAAACCAAAATTTTCCCTCCCCTTTTTTTATTGGGAGTAATGCATTGGAAGAACAAGGGACTGAAAAGGCGCAACATCGGGAAAAGATGAAAGTCACCAAAATCGATTGTGGCTGTCTGGATTTTCATCTTTTTCTCCTTTAAATTTGTCCCATGTTACGCCTCAGGAAACCCTTCTTCCCAATGTTTGTCCACATTTTAACCTTTTAATAGAAATCTTTGTCAGCTTTTCACAGCTCCACAACTACATTACTTATAACACTGCTTCATAAACAGGTTCACCCATAAACTTGCTAATGCTAATTAAAAAGTTAAATCTTTGACAGATTACCCAGTGCAAATTTTTTGCTTATTCAGTTGGAGATGAAAGAACTCTGGTTTCCTGTGGAATTCTCCTGTTACAAGTTCAATGTTTTACTTGAGAAATGCGCTAAGCAGGATCCACACGATGTCACCGTAGGCTAATGCAATAATTAAGCCTGCTGTGATAAAGATGAGGAGGGGCAAACCGGGAGTAGCCCACACCTCACCATCAAGTCTTTCCTTTTTTACGTTTTCTAGGATTCTTGCAACAATCTCTTCGCGCTCTTCATCCTTCGGAAATACCAGCAACTTTCTTTTCCTATCTCCCTCATCGTTCACATCGATGTCTTCAAGAGGATACATGTGTCCTCTTTCCAGCTTAGAAATCTTGACCTTGTAGCCGCTGAAAAGCGCCAAAATTTTGCGACCAAAAGACTCTGTTTCTAATCCCTCAAAGACATTCCCCCTGTTTCTAACCTTCCAGAGAAGGTTACGGAAGAGGGCGTAGAACACGCTGAGGGCACCTAAGAGAACGCTGTTAGTGAAGATAGTTATGGGAAAAAGGGGAGAAACGAAGCTTAGGGGTTGTGGAAGAAAATTATTGGGATAGACGGGTAAGGCTAGGGAGATGCACATTAGAGCTTTGGCGTCTGCTCCTCCGAAGCCTCCAGCGTAGAAGATTGCTATGGCTAAGGCTGAGGTTATTACAAAGGATAGAATATATGAGAGTAGCAGTTGGGGGGAGAATATTAGAAACTGGAACGCTGTTAGTGCAAGGGCTAAGGGTCCTAGGATGACCCAAACTTTGTTGCTTACTTCTCTGGTTTTGTAGTCGCTCCATGAGGCGTAAATCAGGAAGCTGAGACATAAGATAATTCGAGCGCCGTCAAATATTTGGTTCACGCCACATCATCTACCAGAGTATCCTGTAAAAGAAGAGTATAAAAACTCTGGGGGTTACGTTTTCTTCGGAAAGAGATTGATGAGGTTAAGCTTCTTCGCTGAAGGGAAGGGTTTGTCCTGCCTCGGTGGCCATCTTGAAGTGGTATCTTGTTCCGTCCGTCCAATCGTATGTGATAGTGACGTTGAGTGACGAACCTGCGGCGACAATTGCCGTACTTGGAGTATAGCTTACAGAGGTCTGTGTGGTAAGAGCTGTGGATGAGGTGCCAGCATATACCTCTACAATCTTTGCGTCAGCCGTTCCCGAGTTTCTTATTATGACTTCAACATAGTCTGTAGTTGAGACTGTGTGGAATCTTATGTTTTCAACGTTTAACACGGCTCCTGCTTGGCTTGTTGTGGATCCTGTGAAGGTCATGACCCAAGCGTAGGTGACTATGACGGCTGCGACGGCGATGACAATCAAGAGTAGTGTGGCGAGAATTGGCGAGATTCCCTTTTTCGATTTTAACATGGTTCTCATTATTCGACTTCTCCTATGCCCAGAAACTCTGAAGTCACGGTATTTAACAAATATGAAACTGCAATATGTATTATACGTAAATGTTCAATTCAGAATCCAAATGTGATGTAAGATAGTAAAAAACATGATTATATTGAATTTTTGTTGAAAAAATTGTGCAGAGTAAACATGATCATATATCTGTCAACCCTCGTAACTTTCAATATTTCCACTGTTTTTAGTGGCCACAATCGCTGAAGAGCATACTACTTATCTTCGGAGGGAATTCGACTTATGACCTCGAAGACGAGGGGGGGCGTTAGGGTTCTCGCTTCCAAGCTAACTCCAAGTAAGCTTTCTAGGAATCCGCACCAAACCTCCGAATTGCTGATGAGCGGTGTTCTAATTATTACGAATTTGTTTTTAAGGTAGAAGTCACCGAAACCCTGGACACGCAGCCTCTTAAAAACGTCAGGCCATCTTTCCCGGTTTGTAGTTTCTATGTCAATGCTGGCCTCCAGAGAAACTTTAGTGATTTCCCCAACCTTTCGTCCGGCTTCTCTCCACTTCTCTTTAGGGATGTAGTTGAGGAGAATGTCGATGAATTCGACGTTTAGAAAGGCTACGCGGCTGATTCCGATGTAGTATTCTCCGGGGTATTTCCAGTCGTAGATTCGCATGCTTCGGTAAACGTCAAGCATCTTTGATATGAGTGGTTTTATTCCCGGTTCTCTTCCTTTTTTTATGAGAGAATCAATGTATTCTCGTTCTTCTTCATCCAAAATGATGGTGGTTCTTTTAACTGAACGGTCCTTTGGAGACAACTTCTCTTCTCCTGCTATACCTATTATGTTCTTAGGCATATTTTATATGTTTCGCTTTCAAACCCTGCAGTGATAGGTCGTATTCAGTTTCTGTAATCAGAATCCAGATGAAATAGCATTAAGTTGGATACATAAAATGGAGATAGATAAGGCGTTCATAAAGGTTATTTACTAAATAGGGGCACAGAGAGCATCAACAGTCAAAAGGAAGATGGAACGTATGGAACCACCTCTGGTGTATCAAGTGGACCTGACCGAACTTCAAGGAGAAGGAGACTTCCCATGTCCCTGTTGTGGAGTCATAATATCTCCTGAAGACGAAACCGAGGACGTTTACAGAATAGTCAGCACCACGGTTCATGGTGAAGATCTAGAAGAACTGATAATTCAGTGTAACCACTGCAAAAGCAAAATCCGCTTGGTCGGATTCAATATTTCTTGAAATGGATAATCTTTAGGGAAAGAATCTTCAGCCTCGAAGATTGAGTTTTAGTTTTCTAACTTATTGTAACTTTTACATCATCCAAGTTGTAGGTCATCTCAGTCTCCCAAAGTACACTAATTCCCACAGCAACCCAAACTTCTCCACTGGAGCCCGTCTTCAGAGTTGCCGTGTGGGTGTAACGTTTCCATCCTGAAACTTCGTTGGCTTGTCCAAGAACAGTAAAGTTTGCTTCGACTTTGGGATTAGAAGTTCCGGCAAACCCGACAACGCCCGCTATCACATTGAAACTCTCGCTTTCACTGTAAAAATCAAAAGAAACCTTAACTTGAATTTGCGAGTTTTTTTGCACTGGCAGCTCTCTTTCAATCCAGACTGCGCCGTCATCCTGCCTCCCATCGATGTATAACTCCACAGAATATTGTCCAGATTTAACGGGAGAAGTTACCCGTGAAACGTTCCAGTCAACAAGAGAACTTGGGTTGTTTGGGTCTGGAGGAACATCAGCGTCCCCTTCCCATCCGCCGAAATCCTCCTCAAAGCCTTCATCGTATCTGAGTGGGTTAGGATGAAAATACCATCCAGCTGCAATGCTGATTATGGTTAGGATTCCGATAACGACACCTAATTTGAGACTCGATCTCATTTAGGTAAAACTCCCTATGAACCAATAATTGAGGGTCATAAATAATACTATTTTTTAGAACAGTTGGGAAATCTAGAGTTACTGGATGTTCTACCAGAAGAATGGGATATATTCTCTTACTGTAAATTTGACCCCTATTCTTTCTGCCAGTTCTTTGACCTTTGCAAGGTCCACCTCGGGGATCGTTACGGCTGTTGCTTCAGTTTCTAAGCCTTCTTCTTTAGCTTTTTTGATGAACTCCAAGACGTTTTCATAGGCATCTTCGAACACAGGTTTGCAGACTTGGTTGTATGTTGCCTTGTCGTGGGCGTTCAAGCTTACGCTCACCTTGTCTACACCTGCCTCCTTTAACTCCCGCACCACATCTCTTCCTTTGTTCAGTAAGTATCCTTGACCATTGGTGTCAACCCTAACTGCCTTCCAAGAATGCTTCTTTATCCATCGGGTTACTTCCAAAACAAGATTCAGCCTTTCCAAGGGTTCTCCGAAGCCGCAGAAGA
>SMTZ1_10004416_pt1 | contig 14146 bp, 11 predicted proteins | sample DeeMarSWOR136_30_FD_25667 | JGI IMG/M metagenome (IMG submission 25667) | reverse complement strand
GCAAAAAATTAGCGGCACCTCCCGGTTCTCCGTTCCGATTAATTGGAAGACAATCACGATAGCGGTCGGTATTTTTAACACCGACAATGATCATATCCGGAATTCTGCTTGCTTCGTGGAGACGATCAATAACATGAACCGCTTCCGCAAAGTATCCTTGAGGCTGACCACCATATAAAATATACAGCACAGGATAACTATTCTCAGCTTCGTTGTATCCTTCGGGCAGGTTGACCAATAAAATACGGTCTTCATTTAATATTTTAGAATGCAGTTTTCGGTATATACCAATCGATACAGGATCGCCATCTTCCTGAGCCAGGGATTGCAGTACAAAAGCAACTAATGCAATTAATGTGATGATAGTTATTTTAATTATTTTCATTTTTACTTCTCCTTATTATTAAATCGTTGTATAAGCAGTTTTAAAATTTCTACTTTGCACAACGAAAACCAATACTATTAAATGTAAGAGTCGGTTCGTGGTCGACACGACGAGCGACGCGTAAATAACGATCATGGTCGTCCCATGAACCACCACGCATAACACGGGTAGAACCTGTAGCAGGTCCTTTGGGATTATTTGCAGGACTTTTGACATAATAATTTGCATCATACCAATCATTACACCATTCCCAAACATTGCCAATCATATCGGAACAACCATAAGGGCTGTCACCAACTGGGCTGTATTGTCCAACCGGAGTCGTATGTCCAACATAATCTTTGCAATTACAGTTAGAAGAATCTGGTCCATTATTGCCCCAGGGATAGGGTCTTCCATCGCTTCCCCGTGCCGCTTTTTCCCATTCAGCCTCGGTAGGTAATCGTTTACCGTAATGCTTGGCATAAGCATCGGCACCGTACCAGCTTACCTCGATAACTGGATAAAATGCTTTGTCGTCTTTCACTGAAAACCTATTCCCATTGAAGGAAATCTGGCAATATGGATCATTTAAATCTAACAATTCTTGATCATCTTTGGTTACCGTGCTATTACAAGCCTGGATTCCACCAGTGGATAAAGCTTCATTTAAAAAAGCAACATATTGTGCATTAGTGACCTCATATTTATCAATATAATATGCATCTAAATATACATTATGTACGGGTTTTTCATCCAGACCACCTGAATTGCTACCCATGGTGAATGCACCAGCAGGAACACAAACCATGTCTTTATCTGGATCATCATTATTGTTATAAAGGGGATTATGTGGAGCGGTTGTTTTTTCACAGTGTCCAACTATTATGATGATGAATGAAAAGGCTAACAGAGATTTGAAAAGTTTCATTACTAAAATTTCCTTTTATTTTTTATTGAATGCGCTGTCCCGTGACCAGGAACAAGCCAAAAAACGCATAATATTTTATTGCCCCCTGCTCACTTTTTTCGAACCTGATGCGAGAGTTTATTTCTTTGACGTAAATATAATTTTCAGCAAACAAGTATGCTTCACATTTTGGTTGTCCTGTCTCCTGAAAATAAATCCTTTCTTTTTCTACCGATATTGTAAAGGAACTTGATTCATCTATAGCGTATTCTCCTGCAAAGGTTTTAAATGAATTTACAGAGGCGTGATCACTTTTTTCCTTAAACAAAGGCTGCCAGGATTTACCTAAAACAATGGCTGCAAGCTGCTCCTCTACCAGGTGAGTAAGTAAAAAATCATTATTGAATAAATTGATTACGATAATTTCTCGATCTATAAAGAATCTCAAATTGCCCATGTATCCCAGTAAACCGCCTGGGTGGTATATTACTTTTTCTCCATGCAATTCATCAATGTACCAGCCTAAACCATAAGAATTTTTATCAGGTGTCAACATTTTTCTCCATGATTCAGGAGATAATAATTTATTATTTTGAATATTAATACCGAGTTTGAATAAGTCTAAAATTGTTGAATATAAATCTCCGTCACCTCTTGCTAACGGACAGGGGCGGATCACTTTTTCAAATCCATCATAATCAACTCTTCCATAACCATAAGCCATATTGTTAAAGGGATTGCTCATTGAATATAATCCTGATTTTTTCATGTCGCAAGGAACGAATATATTTTCTTTAAGAGAATCCTCATATTTTTTCCCAGAAATCTTTTCAATAATGTAAGCCAATATTGCATAACCAGAGTTGCTGTACATAAATTTTTCACCAGGTATTGATTGTAATTTCAATTCTTTTATCCAGCTTATTACAGTATCAAGTTCCTGCGGTTTATTCTTGCTTCTCAGCCAATTATAACTCGGAATACCGGAGGTGTGGGTAAGCAGATGGTATATGGTAATCTTGTCGCCATCAGGAAAATCATCAAGATAATGATTCAGTTTATCATGTATGTTTAATTTATTTTTGTCTTGAAGCTGCATGATGGCAATAGCTGTTATCGGTTTCGTTATTGAACCGATACGAAAAATTGTCTTCGCTGTGTTGGGGATATTATTTTCACGATCTGCCAATCCATAACCTTTTGCAAATAAGATATTTCCACTTATTGCAATTAATATTGATCCGCTGAGTATTCCTTCATCCACCAGGGGCATTATCAAGCTGTCAACTTTACTCTCCATTTCCTGGGTATTAATATGATCATTATTTTGTGCAAAGGTTGCTTGAGTAGTAATCATACAAATGATAAAAAGTAATGCCAATTTTTTCATTTTTTTTTCTTCCTTGATTCTCAAATTCTGCTAAATAACAGATTTCTTACCCCACCCGCAGTCAATCGAAATCCAATAATTTCATCCTTTTCATTCCGAAAGTAATTAACATTTCTAAACCACCATTGATCACCAGAGAATTTATCTTTTTCTACAGGCGTTAAAATGACATCCTCGTTTCTTATATGAGTTGCCACTAATTGACCGTCCCGCACAATAATGCGATAAGTGGTCTCAAGCTCTTCACTGTAAAACCGACCACTGAATTCCCATAACTGTTTCTTTTCCAATTCAAACGATTTCTTCGAATTATCTTTTTCTTTGTCAGTACCTGGTTCAGTCGATTCTGATTCAGATAGGACAAACTGATCTTTGAGGTAAATATCTGCAATTTGTCTTCCCAGGTCCATTCCATTAACAGACCCTATATTACTTAATATCACAACACCAAATTTCTGTTCAGGGAAATACCCCAAATAACTCCGGTATCCCGCATCGTGGCCTGAATGCAGCACATATTTCAACCCTTTGTATTCTGTAATCCCCAATCCGAATCCATAGGTCGTTTCTTCGCCGTTGTTCAGTAGCCCTGATGTAAACATTTGCTCGATGATTGAGCTATCGCCCACATTATATTGTGAAAAATTTTTAATCCATTTTATCATATCATCAATCGTTGTTATTAAACCCGTTGCACCGATTGTTGTATAATTTAAAATACCTTTATAAAAATTTTCATTGTCATCCATGATATAAGGATAGGCTTTATTGTTAACGATCATTTGCAAATCGTCATAAAAATGGGAATGAACCATACCAGGCGGTTTAAAAATAAGCTTTTGAGTAAATTCATTGAATGTTTGTCCTGTTAATTTTTCCACTATTTCTGCCAGTAAAGTGTAACCAGTATTGCAATATACAATTTCATCGCCAGGATTAAAGTTTAAATCCCTTTGCTGCTTGACAAGTTTTAGAATATGTTCGTTTGAAATCCAATCAACAACTTCAACACCGCATATTTTCAATAAAGTATATTGCTCTCGTAATCCGCTGGTATGATGAATTAAATGACGGATTGTGATTGTTTTTCCAAAATCTGGTAATTCAGGTAAATATTTATTGATATCATCATCCAACGAAAGCTTATTGTCTTTTACCAATAAGGCAATAGCAACAGCTGTAAACTGTTTTGATACGGAAGCGGCATGAAACACTGTTGATGGTGTGATTGGAACGTTATATTCCAGATTGGCTTGACCAAAGCATTTTTCATAAATTATTTCAGCATCTTTTATGATCGCAACAGCACAACCAGGATAATTTGGCGTGTTCCATTTTTCAAATAATTGGTCTACTCGTTGCGAAAGGTTATTAGTAATTTGTGCTAATACCAAAGATTTCACAAGAGTTATAATAAAGATAATTGAAAATGTCAAATATGCAAACTTCTTCATTTTTCACTTCCTTTCTTATAATGCAAGGATGTTCGTCTGAATTTACTTTAACTCCACATCTTTCGTATTGAGCCTAACTGGCCACCAATCCGGCTGAATGTTATGCCCCGATAAGTTCGTCAACCGTGTTTGATTTGTACCGTCTGAATTCATCACATAAATTTCAAATTTCCCATCACGAAATGATGAGAAGGCAATTTTTTCGCCATCGGGCGACCAATCAGGTTCTGCATCCTCGGCAGGATTGTTGGTCAGCCTCGTCGGGTTTGTTCCGTCTGAATTCATTTTGTAAATTTCATAATTGCCATCTCGATCCGATTGGAACACAATCTGGCTGCCATCAGGCGACCAGGAAGGCCACCAGTCATCTGCATTGTTGTTAGTAAGCCGTCTCTGGTTTAATCCATCTATATTCATCACATAGATTTCAGAATTTCCATCACGGCTGGAATGAAAAGTAATCCTGGTACCATCTGGAGACCATTCGGGACCACCACCGATAACCGAGTCATACTTCCTCAAATTACTGCCATCAGCATTCATCCTCCATATCTCCGCCGATCCTGAAATTCCCCTGCCGAACAGGATCTCTTTTCCATCAGGCGACCAGCAAGGACTATGATCCCAAACTCCAGCTTTATCAGTCAGCCGCTGGATGTTGCTGCCATCAGTTTTCATCACAAAAATCGACCAGGTATTCAGACTATCGTAATGAACGTAAAAGGCGATTTTCGTAGCATCAGGTGACCACGCTGGCGCACAATCTCTTCCCTGGTGATTCGTCAGTCGCTGCAAACCACTACCATCGGCATTGATGAGATAGATTTCATTATTATCACTCGCAGGTGTATTGGAAAAGGCAATCATGCCCCTGCTGCTAAGGGAAGAGGGCTCCTTGCTAATTTTCTCACAAATATAACAGCCAATCAAAATGAGCAACATTATCACCAGCATCAAGTAATGCTTCGCTTTCACAAGTTTTTTTCTCCATTTTTTAATCTGCAATGAACACTTTTGCCCCTATTGCACTAGCAACATCTTTTTTGTCTGGCAAAATTTGTCAGTTTCAATCTTATAAAAATATAAGCCTGAGCTTACTTTCTTGCCGTTATCATCATCACCTTTCCAAATAACAGCGTAAGAGCCTGTTTCCTTTTCACAGTTCATGAGAGTTCGTACCAATTTTCCAGTAATAGTGTAGATTTTTATTGAGACTTGAGTGACTTCAGGTAGTGTAAATTTTATTTTTGTTTCTGCATTGAATGGATTGGGATAATTTTGACATAATCGAAAATCTTTGATTTGATTATTATCTTCTGTTTTTTTAATCAAAGTTGGGATAAGGGATAGACCTTGCCTCCAGAGTGCATTTATAATGGTTCCGTCATTCTCGTTACCTGAAATATCACCGATAACCTCTCCGCAACCTTCGTTCATACCGTAGCAGCCTACCAAACCTGGTGTAGTTTTCATAAAATGTTTGTCTTTATTTTCCAGGATTTCTTCAGGAGTACGCACAATATTCCAGATTCGAAGTTCATCAATCAGTCCATCAAAAGTGAATCCTGCCCCAGCATTGCTTCCAACAATTAAATCGTTTGAGTTATTATCTGCCACTGCGCCCGATGGAGATTTGGTATGGCTAACAGTCCTTTCAATCCCATTAATAAACATTTTAAGCTGGTTGGCTGTTCCATTATACGTCACAGCAATGTGCTGCCATTGATCAAGATTGATTGAATTTTCTTCGGTCATGGAAATACTGCTGCTGCCATCGGCATATGAAAGCTGCAATGCCAGGCTATGATTATTAAATGTCGGACTGGTATTAATCAAAAACAGGGCTATTTTCAATTTATCACAAATCCTTCCAAAACCTAATGTTGGATTTTCTCCCCAGCCCGATGGTTTAATCCATGCTTCAACTGATAATTTTTCTATTAAGTTCAAAGAAGGAGCAGCGGGACAGGTAACATAACTATCCATTCCATCAAATAGCAACGCACTTTCTCCATCAAAAACATAGATATAATCTTTATAAGTAATTTTTTTTGAGATAGAATCCCCTATAACCTCTAACGTAATGGTGTATTGCCCTGGATTTTCATAAGTCCACTGGGGATTTTGTTCTTGTGAATCAATTGTACCATCATTATCAAAATCCCATTTCCAGGAAGTTATTGGAAGCGCTGGTCTTGATTGGTCAAAAAATTGAATAGTTAGAGGTGCGTGACCGGAAGTCTGATTTGCTTCAAAGCCAAGATTATAGAGGGTATTTTCCCACCAGGTGATTTTATTACAACCACGTCCTGCACTAATAAGATCAAAATCAGTATCACTATCCATATCAACATAAATAAGGCAATAACCATCACGAAAATCACCTTCGATTTCATGCCTTGTAAAATTCTGGTTACCATCGTTTTCCCACCAGAAAGCACCATCAGCCCCGGTCCCGATTAGATCGTTATCTCCATCTCTGTCAAGATCGCTGGCATCAATCCAGAGGGCACCAACAATCGTAGTTAATGGATGTTTGGCAAAATTTTGATTACCGTCGTTCTCCCACCAGGTAAATTGACTGCTCAAACAGGCTGCACCCAGGATATCCATGTCGCCGTCGAGATCAAGATCTCTTGCAAAGACAGTATGGGCGGCAGTATAGTTAATGTCTATCATACGCTCCGCAAAGTTTTCATTGCCGTCATTTTCCCACCAGAGAACTTCGCCATTCGTTTCTCCGCAGGCTAAAATATCTATATCACCATCATGATCAATATCATTGCCATGGATGAAAGGAGATCGCTTAAATCTTTCAGATATGAGATGTTTGGTAAATTCAGCGTTCCCATTGTTCTCCCACCAGGCGATCTCACTTTGATTATTTAAGTCGAATCCGGAACAAAGGATATCCATGAATCCATCTTGATTCACATCGTTTGCCTCTACTGTATGGGCTCCCTTGAAACTGCTATCAACTATGTGTTGTGTAAAGTTTTCATTGCCCATATTTTCCCACCATTCCACTTGATTATTCGTCCACGCAGCGGCTAAAATGTCTGCTTTCCCATCACCATTAAGGTCTTCAGCCCATACCGAACGTATAATACCCGAATTTTCGATAATAGTATGCTCAGTAAAATTCTGGTTGCCATCATTTTCCCACCAGCAAATTTTATTGGAGCCACCACCAACAATATCAATAAAACCATCTCCATTGAGATCTCTTGCATATACCGATCGCGTTCCAGAAAAAGAGTTAGTAATATTATGTTCAATAAAAGAGGCTTGTGAAAAAGCATGAAATGTACTTAATAAAAATAGAACAAAGCTCAATGTGGATACTTTTAAATAGGGATTCATGATTCCTCCTGTTATATGAACCATCAGACGCGAAATATGAGACTGACTGCAAATCGTCTCACGTTTGCCATCTCAGTTTTCACATTATTTATTTTATATTACTCTTTTAAAAAATAGTCATTAAAGATAACTTTAAAGATTTATTATTGCAAGAAAAAAATAAAAAAAATTGTCATTCTAAAGAAATCAATTTTTACTTGACTTTCTAAGACTTTATTGTTACATTACCTGCGATTGTAAATAGCACTTTCCAGATTATTCATTTCTTTAACTTCAATGATTTGCCTCAGTATATCTTAAAGAAAGGTAAGGTATTATGTCAAATAAAACAGGTACTGTTATTGTTGACAATTTGAATTTTCGATCTGGTCCCGGGACAAATTATTCACCCCTGGGGCAACTGGCAAAAAATATTAAAATTAATATTCGCAGTGAACATGGAGGTTGGCTGGAATTGGATCTCTCAACCCTTGAAGGCTATATCAGTCGTGCCCATGTATTCCTCACATCAAAACAATTAGTAGATCGAAACGGGAATGCCTTTGGAATAATTGCAGCAGAAGCGCTGAACGTTCGTACCGGGCCGGGGTATGAATATCAAACTGTTACCATCGTTCACCAGGATCAGATTGTAGAAATTATTGAAGAACACCCGGAATGGTTTCGCGTGAAGACCCGAGGGCAAAATGGATTCATAATGATAACTCTCCTGGATGAGGTGGGACCAACCCCAGGCGCATTATACCTTGCTTCGATAAATTACAAGCGCGTTAACATGAGATTAGGACCGGGATTAAAATACCCGATTATTGCTGTTCTACCAGAAAATACTCAAGTCCAGGTTCTTCAATTGAAAAATGGATGGGCAAAAGTTGAAACAGTGGTACATGAAGGCTTTCTCCGAAAAGATTTTGTTAAAATCACTTCACCAGCAGGTAGGGCAGCAGAAAAACCTGATCTGATTGGCACTGCCACTGTCTCCACCAATAACTTGCGGCTGCGATCGGGTCCGGGAGAAAATTATCCATCATTAGCTCTGCTGAATTCAGGTTTTGAATTAAACATAAGGGATATGGCAACCAGTTGGTTTCGCGTCCAGCCAAAAACAGATTCGGCTTATGTCTCTGGAAAATATGTTCGTTACCTTGTTCCAGAAGTTCCAATTGAAATCCCCTCTTTAACCGATCCACTGAAACCATCATCAAATAAAATCGTGACGATTGAAGATCATTTTTCACCGGAACAAAAGAAAATGGCAACCACCTGGAATCAATATGGCGGACTCATTAGCTATATTGGTGCGCAATATTCACTGGATCCGACTGTGGCATTAGCAGTTCTCTGTGTCGAATCAGGCGGAAAAGGCTTCGCACCAGACGGTCGAATGATCATTCGGTTTGAAAATCATTACTTCTTTCGACTATGGGGAGAGAATAATGTGGAAACTTATGAACGACATTTCAAATTTGATGATGAAAAATCCTGGCTGGGTCATAAATTTCGAGCCGATGCTTCCTCTCCATGGCAGGCAGTTCATACTGGTCATCAGAGCGATGAATGGGAAACATTTCAACTCGCCAGTCAATTTGAAGAGAATGCTGCAATGCAATCAATCAGCATGGGCAGTCCCCAGATTATGGGTGCGAATTATCGTGTCATCAATTATTCATCTGTGGAGCAAATGTTTCATGAATTCCAGGCAGATATCCGCAATCAAATATGGGGGCTATTTCATTTCATTGAATCCAGGAATTTGATTCCAAAATTAATTTCCGAAGATTTTGTCGCATTTGCTCAAGTTTATAATGGTACTGGGCAAGCAGAAAATTATGGAAGGAAAATTGAAAAACATGTAAAGGCACATCGGGATATCTTTAACGTTACTTAGAAATATTTTCATTCATAATTAACTAAAGGAGAGTTGTATGAGGAGAACACTATTTTTCATTCTTGTTTTCATTGTCGTCCTGGCAGGACTCTATTTGCTAATTTTTAAAATAGTGGACTGGCAAAAGGTATTAATAGGAATTGCAGCATTATTTCCTTTTGGTCAGGCACTGGAAAAGAAATTGGCTGAAATCGATGAGGAGTTTGCCAGACGTCGCAAAGAGGAAACTGAATACCAGGAAAAAATGGAAGAGAGAAGAGAACTTCTCGAAAAGGATATCACCCGTCTGGACAAGACAATTGATCTCCTTGACAAAAAATATGAGTTGTTAGAAAAGCAGCGATCAACAATTTTAGAGGCCATCGATCAAATGCCTCGGGAAAAGAAAATTGAGCTATTTCGCGAAGCATTTGGAACTAATTAACTTAATTATGATTAATCTTAACAGGGAGACAGTTATGAGAACGATTGTCCTTCTATTGCTTATATTGTTAATTCTTTCAGCTACTGCATTCGCTCAGGATCAATATCCCAAATTTTTTCGAGCCGGGCAAAAAATCGAAACCACACCTGACAAGAATGTTTATATCATTACCGAAACACAATTTGATAATTCACTCACAATCAACGAGCTGTATAAAAATGGTGAAAAGCGTATTGCACTACTCCAAACAAAAATTGCAATGCAGGATTCCATTATAAATCTACTCCGACAGAAAGAAGCTAATTTTGATTCAACACTCGCTCATACCAGAACAAAACTGGATCAATGTACTGATGAAGCCCAGGTCTGTCAGAAGGATTTGGCAACGCAAAATAGTCGTAAGAAAATGTTTATGGGACTTGCTGGGCTGGAAGCAATTATCATTCTTATTTTGGCATTGTAAAATTTTTAACCGTATTTAATTCAGGAGATGATTATGCAATCTGTACAAAAAGAAAATAAATTTAGATCACTTTTAGTTACAAGAACAATTCAGTGGGGTGTAGCTGCCCTACTGATCATTGTTCTGGCAGTCCTTTTTTATGTTATTTTTCGTTATGTGCTCGGTACCCCGGATGATAGTTTCAGCAGTACTTATTTAACATTTGTACTTACCCTGCTTATCATCTGGTTTATTGGGATCATATTCTTCTTGGTGTATATGATTTTGAAATATGACCCACTTAAAAATCAGGATAGTCCTTATATTAATGAAACCCTTAGCTTACCCCCAGGATTGTTTAGAGTTGTTTTAACGATTACCCTATTATTCGCAGTGATATTGCTCGAAGGATATGCGCTTACTAATATAGATAAAATGAAGGAAATCCAGCAAATTCTTGAACCATTACTCACTGCCTTTCAATTGATGATTGCATTCTATTTTGGCACCAAAATGGTTGGTATGGTCAGTGGTAAAGGTGAAACAGAAGCCAGGGCAAAGGGTTAAAAAATCAGTTTTGTATCTTAACGTTTTAGATCCTTTGATGTTAATGGAATAAAAAATATTTAAACTCAGTCCGAAGTCGGTACGGATTGATTCCTGTTACATAGATGGATGGAATCGTTTTATTTCAATACAAAGACTGCTGGAATCAGAACTATTCAGGTCAGTCATTTCTGCGCATGTCGAAGATGTGCCATGATGTGCAGAAATCTCATGATAAACAACATGGTATAGTTCAATTGTGGGAGATGCCTGCATTCGCAGGCAAGACATAAGAATTTGAAATTTAGAGTTTTTTGTAGAACTCTAAAGGAGGCAACCATCATGAATATTAAATACTTGTTAGAATCAGGACTAATTGAGAGGGGGGACATTCACTCTGGTAGAATTTATAAAGAAGGTTTTCCTCCCCGGTATGGTGTTATTTTTACTTCCACTAAGCCAGTATCAGAAGATGATTTAGGCTTAGATGTAGATCTAATTTTAGGTGCATATATTGGACACCGGGGTGTTTCAGAAAACGATAAAGATCAATTTTTTGAAATTCTTGGCGGATATTTTTATCACGATAATTATCCAGAGCCGGGAATAACGACCAGGATTTTTGGGATCGCTCTTGAGCCAGAATTTGGAATTAAGGAAGGGGGCACCACAACTTTAAAGGAAAAATGGAAATTGGACGATCCGGAAAAGCCAATGCTCGATGAATCATATTGGAGCGATACTTATGGTAAACATCATGGCTGGACGTTCATTGTAACCATCAAGGAAATAGAAAAATTTCCATTAAGCGGTGATGAATTGAAAATTTTCACCTATTGTCCTGAAATCAAACACATCTCAGTGGAAATCGGTAAATGTGAATATGATGCCACAGGCACAGTGTTAAAGCGAAAGGTGACCTATAAAACTCTATTAGGTGAAACAGAACCGAAAAAATGGACTTTCTTTTTTGGTGATGGCTCATCAGAATCTGGCGACGGTGTGCCTCCGGAATCGATTGATCATCTTTACCAGAATAAGCCAGCAAATGAGCCAAAATTGTGTCTGCAAGATCATACTGCCTGTGAAGAGATTTGTAAACAGGTCAGTCTTTCCGAGTTCGATGCTTTTACGACATGTCCCCAATGCCCTGAAATTAAAAATATTGAAGTAACATTCGGGGAGGAGTGTGTAACAGAAGATAAAGTGCGGCGTCGAAAAGTGACCTTCACCACATCAATCGAAGGAGATGAACCGGATAGCTGGACCTGGTATTTTGGGGATGGTACCGAAAAATCAGGCGATGGTCTGCCTCCAGCAACAATTGATCACTATTATGAGAAAATTCCTGACAATGCACCCAAACTTTGCATTGTTGGACCTGATCCATGCTCAGATACTTGCAAAGAGGCAGATATGTCGGGATTTGAACAATGCCCGCCATGCCCCAAAATTGTCCGCATCGACCACGAGATTAAGGATAAAGATTTAGAAACAAAAACCGTTCAATTTGAGGTGGTTGTCAGCGATGGCGCACCTGATAAAATTGAATGGGATTGGGGCGATGGTTCACCCACGGAAATGGCCTCTAATACAACAGCATCCCACGATTACAAAATCCTTATTAGCGGTCCAGTTCAACATACTGTAACGGTGAAAAGTACTGGGCCTGAAGATTGTCAGGATTCTGCGCAAGCCACAATTGAGATTCCTCAAGTTGAATGTCCCCAGATTAACGAGATTGAGGTAATGTATGGGGAATGCGTAACAGAAGTTGGATTGCGGCGTCGCAAGGTGACGTTTACCCTATCGGTAACAGGAGAAAAACCAGATAGTTGGACCTGGCATTTCGGTGATGGTACCGAAAAATCAGGCGATGGTTTGCCTCCAGCAACAATTGAACACTATTATAAGAAAATTCCTGACAATGCTCCAAAACTTTGTATCGTTGGTCCTGGTCCATGCTCGGAAACTTGTAAAGAAGCGGATATGACAGGATTTAAGGAGTGCCTGCCATGTCCGGAAATTTCAGCTATAAAATGCGAATCCTTAAAACGAGACAAACAATTTGAAACATTTGAAATCAAAGCAAATGTCAGCCGAAAGCCAGATCAATTCGAGTGGGATTATGGCGATGGTTCTCCAAAAGAGACCACAACAGAACCAAAAGTAAGGCACCCATATAAAATCCTTGATAAGGATTCAATTTATACCATTAAAGTAACCAGCCGTGGACCTGAAGATTGCAAAGATACCATGCAGGAAACACTCACAGTTGAACGAGGAGCGATTGTTTCAAGATTTTGTGTCTGGTTACATTTACTCGTGGCTTTTCTACTGGCAACAACCTTTGGTACTTTAATCGTATATTTTGCTGCAAAATTATTTGGACAACAACCAGATTACAACTGGATGCTGTCAGTAGCTATATTGCTGGCATTGCTCAGCGGAATATTCATCATCCTCTGGTATCGATTTGTTAGAAGGAAATTATGTCCCAGACCTGGCAAATGCCATTGGCTAAGCATCGGATGGATTGTTAGTTTAGCCGGTATGCTAATTGCTTATTATGTAAGCACCATTTGTACAGCATGGTGGTGGGTGGTCATCATTATCCTGCTGATCATTGCCGGGCTGCTGTTGTTCCGCTGGTACAGAAAATGCATCGTCAAAATTAAAGACATATTTGTCTATTTGTGTGTATGTTTGCTGGCTGTGCTTTTTGTCTACTTCTTAATTGCTTATACGCTGTTTGAATCATATTGATATTGGATAAGGATAGGATTTTATTTCAATGACATTAAACCATAGCCAGCGAAACTGCATATAAAAATTATAAGAATTCGAACCGCGAATTTCGCTAATTATGCGAATTTATTTTCAATTAATATAATTAGCATAATTAATATCTTAGCCGTTTATAAAAATAAATTACGGTGAAATAAATTTTAGCCGGACAGTAAAGTCGTTGGGCGATAGATGAAATAAATCTAAAAAAGTCTGTGAACTTCCTTAGGGGGATGTATTGGATCTTGGATTGAAAGGAAGAATAGTGAATGATAGGAAGAAAAAGATTTATTGTGTAATAATTGGCAGTTAATTAATAGGTTAGAAGCGTAGACAATTTTCAATAGAAAAGAAAGTAAATTTTTTATAAGCTTTTTTTATAAAAATATTTATGGAATTTAGAGAATTGTGAATTTATGAGCAGGACCAAAACAAAAATAGTTATAATTAAAATAGTAAAAATTTTTTCAGTGATTTTGGCTAATAAAGGGTGTTTAAACAAATTTTTTTGATTATGAGGAAATTCGTCTCCCATGCTATTTTTTATCCATTTTTTTTAACTCTCAACCAGCAATATG
>SMTZ1_10029236_pt1 | contig 14148 bp, 12 predicted proteins | sample DeeMarSWOR136_30_FD_25667 | JGI IMG/M metagenome (IMG submission 25667) | reverse complement strand
CCACTGATTACAAATCAGTTGCTCTACCATCTGAGCTACGCTGGCAAAGATTTAAATAAAAAGTAATCTAAGAGAATAAATTTTTATTTTTACTTTTTCAATATTAATTTTTTTCTAAAATTTACTATTATCTTTAATAGCACAATTATTTCTTTAATTTTCTCGATATTTCTTTTAAAATCTAATGTTTTTTTGATTATTCTTTTTTAATTATACTTTGCTCTATATCATTTTCTAAAATAAATGATAATCTTAATATCTTTCCTATACATCACATTGTCGTTGGAGAAATATTGTACCTGAATCAGAAATGGATATGTAGCCTGTTGATAGAAAGAGCTCCAAATTGAATTTTTCGTTACTGGTGCTTATTATTGCTAAATTAAAAAAATTGCAATAAAAAAAATATTTATAATCTTTCTATCATATTTTTACTAAACCTTATATACCGAAAGAGACGTATACATTTTTGTTTGACTTTTTTAAAAAATCTATTAATTTATTGAAGAAATATTTTGATTATGTTATTGAAATCATATGTCATTATAAAGAAAAAATCAGGATAATCTTCTATTAAAACCATATTTAAGGAGGAGCTATCATGATGTCATTATTTTTAGGAATAATAGCACTAATTCTGGGGATCGTTTTCTTGATTAAATGGTTTGGGCTTTTCATTAAAGGTCTCATGGCCACCCTGCCGATATTATTTATCATTGGCGGTGCCCTGGCAACATATCTGGGGCTTGAGGAATTAAAGGACAAGTCTGGCGCCGAGGATTATAATGATCAAACTAACGAATTGAAGAGCGAGGTTGAGACTCTCAAAGAAGAGATAAAGGGATTAAAAGAAGAGCAAAAAGCTAAGGAAGAAAAGAATTAATAGACCTTAAGAGAATAAATCTTCTTTGTCTGTCTTATTCGCTTGATTATCTGGAAATTCAATCTTTGTATGGTAAGTCTAAGGTCGAGATATGTAATAAGATACTATATCTCAACGCCTGACTATCTCAAGTTCATTGAAAAAATAAGAGATTTCAAAATTTGCCGTTTTGATTGAATCAGAACCATGAACCACATTTTTCTCAATATCCGTGGCAAATTCTTTCCTGATAGTCCCCTGCTCAGCATCTCTATAATCGGTAGCCCCCATCAGGTTTCTGTACCTCCTTATAGCATCATCCCCTTCCAGTACCATGACAATGCACGGACCTGATGACATAAAATCTGTCACACTTTCATAAAAATGCTTCCCCACATGGACCGCATAGAAACCTTTGGCCTCTTCTTTACTCATTTGTATCATTTTCATGGCAATGATTTTAAGATCTTGTTCTTCTATCCTTTTAATAACCTCCCCTATCAAATTTCTTGAAATACCGTCAGGCTTAATAATAGATAATGTCCTCTCTTTCATATATGCAACCTCCATAAAGTATTTCTACATCTCTTTCAGAAATCAAATGAGGACCTTGCAGTAGGTGATCTTTCCATCACCTGGGCCATAAAAATTCTCCAGCAAGGATTCGGCTTTATAACCATTGTTTTCATAAAAGGCCCTTGTACTTTTATACAGAGGCCTTTGTGAAGTCTCAACATATATCCTTTCCCCTTTCGCCGCTCTAACCAACCTCTCCGTCTCCCTCAGAAGTCTTTTACCGAATCCCCTGCCCTGCAGGTCAGGATCAACAACAATCCAATATATATCAAAACTTGAGGCGGTACACGCGATAGGTCCGTAACAGGCATATCCTGCCAGACGCCCCATGTATTCCGCAAGGATGAAATGATAACCCGCCACATCCAATTCAGCGTAATAGAAAAATCCTGTTGACTCCGCCAGCCTTCGTATGCCATCCAGGTCTTCCGGTACTACTTCATAGCGTAATTTTATATCCTGAAATGATTCTTCTTGTTCATTTTGAGCATATTGTCCTTCGTGGAAGGAATATACTTCATTGATGATCTTTTCCGTTACATCCTTATAGCTAAGTCCGGATCTCTGTGCAGCCGCAATAAAACCAGCATCAGGACTGAGGCATGGATTACAGTTAACCTCCAATATCCATGGTTGTTTATTTTCATCAACACGGAAATCAATCCTGGCATACCCCTTAAGCCCAAACAAACCCCAGCAACGAAGGGCCTGAGATTTAAGGGTTGAAAGGAGGAATTGATCATCATCCGGAAAATCAAAAGACCTGTTTGTATGACTGTACTCATAGGACTCAGCATCCCACTTTGCGCGGTAACCAACAATGGGGACATTGCTTTCTTCAAATCCCTCAAAGATGATCTCCGCTGGAGGCAGCACAACAGGACCTGCAGGACTCCCAAGGATAGAGAGGTTGAACTCCCTGCCATGGATAAAAAGTTCCGCGAAGCAGGAACCTCCTAGCTCATCTGCACGCCTTTTAATGAGATCCTTTATCTCCTCCTCTGTCTTACCTGAGATAATATTATTAACCTCCAGACCCAGAGATCCATGACTATGAAGGGACTTGAGAATCCATTGTGATTCTTTGAAGGGGATATCTGTCCTGTGATGATACAAAGCCTGTATGTCATATGGATAGGGTTCAATCCATGCTGGAGTAGAAAGTCTGGCAAGGCACATCCGTTCCTTGGCAAGTATCTTATGAGAGGTTATGAAGATCGACTCGGTGCATGAGCCAGTATATGGGATGTGAATAGCATCAAGAAGTGCCGGGAAGAGATATATCAACCTGTCTTCTCCTCCTAGGGATTCCACAAGGTTGAAAACAAAATCAGGCCTTAATCCCTCAAGCACTCCTTTTATTTTGAACAGATCAAGACCACATGGGAATTGAAAAACCTTATGTCCCAACTCCTCCAGAGCCTTTGAAATAGACTCTGCCTGGATAAGGACATCCTGTTCGTCTTTCCTGCTGTTTTCTCCAACCTCATTATGAATAATGGCAATACGCATATTATTATCTTTATCCATTTAATAGTCTTAATTAGTTATTCTCTTAATAAGCAGTAAAAATCTGAGGATAGAAGCCGGAAGTCAGAAGCCAGAATAATGAACAAGAAATTTTGAATGTTTAATTTTTCATCACTTCAAAATTCTTAATTCTGCATTCATTATTCAATATTCTCTTTTCTAATGCCTTTTCATCTTTTGATCCTTTTTGAGGCAGAGACAATTATCCTCTCAATAAGCGCCTGATAGCCTAAGCCCACCCCTTTTGAAATAATCGGCAGGTCTGAATGGTCTGGATGTAACCCAGCAAGGGGATTTACTTCCAAGAAATATGGGCTGTCCTCCTTATCACAACGTATGTCAACCCGTCCGGCATCGCGACAGCCCAGGATCTGCCATGCCCTGAGAGATATCTCTTCGGCCCTTTTTACTAATGGATCTTCGGTTGAATCCGCTATCTTATATTCCACCAGTTCTTCACACCTCTCCTTGTTAATATAGGAATATACCCCCTGTTCAGCCCCCTTCAATAGATGCACCTCTATGGTGCCGATTACTACGGCGTCATTACCTGTGCCGGTTATCCCAATAGTGAACTCTCTGCCGGAAAGGTAACGTTCAATGAGAACAGGCTGTTGATACTGATTCAACATCACCTCGCATGCGGGTTCCAGATCCTCCAATCGATGGATGATAGAACTCGGACTTACCCCTTTACCTGTACCTTCAGCTACAGGTTTAATAAAGAATGGCGGTTGGAATAAGATATCACTCTCTTTAATGGCCTTCTCCATTACCAGAAAGTCGGATGTTGGGATCCCGGCGTCCCTGATAATGCGTTTTGTCATACCCTTGTGTAACGTCAAACTCATGACTAAGGGGTCAGAAAAGGTATAAGGGATGCTATAGATATCCAATATAGCCGGAACCTGGGCCTCCCGACCTACTCCTTTTAATCCTTCAGCCATGTTGAATACCAGGTCCCAGCGATCCCCTGCCATGAGACGCTCAATCAGGCGACGCACATTTCCTATGCGCTCCGGATTATGGCCTAATACCTTAAGGATCTCTTCAAGGGCATCAATCGTTTCCTCACGGTCGAACTCTGCAGTTTCAATTTCACTATAGCCCTCAGCCAGATAGTCGGATCTCAGATCATAGGTCAAACCGATTTTCATGAATCTATTATCTCCTCAAGAACCCAATATATCGCTGTCGATACCAAATGAAAAGGACTTTTCGAGGCTGTTAAGCCTCAAAAAAGTCCCTTTTTATAAAGATGAAATATGAAGGTATCCTATGCCTCAGCATGGGTCATAGGCAGAAAAATGCTTGAAGCAGCATCGCGCGAATTATGGTCTGGGTATCGAAATATCTCACCATTATAGTTGCGGAGTATCAGATCTTTTTCATCCCTTCCAACTACATAATCTGGCATGATGGGAATCTTTCCTCCTCCACCGGGGGCATCAATAACATAGGTAGGGATAGCATATCCGCTTGTGAATCCCCTCAGTCCCCTGATGATCTCCAGTCCCTTTTCAACCGTTGTTCGAAAATGAGCAGAGCCTGATATGGGATCGCACTGATATAGATAATAAGGCCGCACGCGCATCTTTAAAAGGGCATGAACAAGGTTCATCATGGTTTCAACACTGTCGTTGATCCCCGATAAGAGAACTGTCTGAGAGCCTAGAGGGATACCCGCGTCCGCCAGCATTGAGCATGCCTTATAAGCCTCAGGAGTGCATTCATCCGGGTGCGTGAAATGTAGACTCATCAAGAGCGGGTGATGCCTACGCAGCATGCGCACAAGCTGCGGCGTTATGCGCTGCGGCAGAACCGCGGGCACCTTTGTCCCGATACGCACTATCTCAACATGATGGATATTACGCAGGTTAGTAAGTATCCAGTTCAGACGCTCATCGCTCATCGTGAGTGGATCGCCGCCCGAGATCAGGACATCTCTGATCTGTGGATTGGCCCTGATGTAATCAAATGCCTTTTCAAGGCGTGTCCTTGTCGGATGAAGAGATCCATGACCCACGACCCTGGATCGCGTGCAATACCTGCAATAGGTCGAGCAGAAATCCAGGGCAAGCAAAAGGACCCTGTCCGGATATCTGTGCACCAGTCCAGGCACAGGACTTTGATAATCCTCGCAAAGAGGGTCGTCTTCCTCTTCCGGTGTAGCGATAAATTCGTGGATAGTAGGAACAACGCACCTACGCAATGGAGACGTCGTATCATCCAAGGATATAAGGCTCATATAATAGGGGGTTATCCCTATCGGAAGCTTAGCCCTAAAACTGTCTAACGCGGCCTGTTCCTCTATTGATAGAGTGAAAAAATTATGGACAGTCGTTCCATTGTTTTTCAGATGTATTGGGAAAAAATCGATGTCTAAAAGCCTTGGTTTTGGCTGAAGTACGATGTAGTTTCCTCTCGGCAAACGGGAGTACTACTGCCGTGAAACGATTGAGGTCCCGAACATCACGGGTCCATTGAGAAGGGTCTTTAAATTGTAAGCTATTACCAGGAGGCTCTTCCTCGTTATCTAATGAGCCCTCCTGATGTCTCCGGTTTGAGACAGTTTGTATTAGTGAAGTTCCTTCATTCATCTGTTACTCCTCCTTTTTAATAAAAAAGATTATTCAATTAAGATAGCATAATATAAATAAATCTGGGAAAAAAGCAAGTGTTTTTTTTATATTTCATAAAAATTTTTTATTTTTCCCCATTTCCCAATACTTAAAAATAAAAAAGGCCTCAACCTGAGCCTATATGTTGTTTATTTTCCTAATGCCATATACTATCAGAGACTGCACTAAATTCGTAGACTGATTTCCCAGCTACATCATAGTATATTTCGGGCCTCCTCCTCCCTCGGGGGGTACCCATGTGATATTTTCATAAGGATCTTTTACATCACAGGTCTTGCAGTGAACGCAGTTTGAGAAGTTCAACTTCATTATCTTTTTACCGGTCGCCTCATCAGTCTCCATTTCATAGACGCTGGCAGGGCAGAATCTGATGCAAGGGTTATGGTAATTCTCAGCACATTTTGTATAACAGATATCAAGGTCCTTTATTTTGAGATGAGCTGGTTGCGCTTCCTCATGCGTAGTGCCTGAATAGTATACATCCGTCTCCTTATCAAATGTAAGCTTTCCGTCATATTTAATATCACCCATTGCTTCACCGGATGGAGTATCGGTTCCATATATATCCACGGCCTTTTTCATATGGCTGTGGTCCGGCTCGGCCGAAAGTCTTTCGCCTATAATGCTCCCGCCCAGGACCCACTGCATACCGGATATCGCCATTCCTAGATACAGACCTCTTGTCATAGCCTGATGAAAATTACGGACTTTATAAAGATCCTTAACCTCTTTGCTATCAGCCATTGCCTTCTCAAAGCCTGTAAGCCTCGCATCTGAAAAGTCATTATTAATCAGGCATTCAAAGATTATCTGGGCAGCCAGCATCCCTGACCTCATAACAATATTGATGCCTTTAATCTTCTGACTGTTAAAGAGGTTGCCCGAATCGCCAATTATTAATCCTCCCGGAAATGACAGTTTGGGGATGGAGAAAAATCCGCCTACAGGGGCTGTCTTTGCGCCATACTGCACCAGTTTGCCGTCCTTCAATAATTCGCTTATCATGGGATGTAGTTTAAATCTCTGAAACTCGCGGTGGGGGTCAATAAAAGGATCTGAATAATCCAGACTTGTCAGATGTCCCAGACATACCATATTATTCTTCATTCCATAAATAAAACCACCACCAAATGTGTTGCTCTTAAGGGGATAGCCCATGGTGTGGATAACCTCTCCAGGTTGGATCTTACCCTCCTTTATCTCCCATACCTCCTTGACTCCAACCTCAAAACCTGGCGGGATTCTGTCTTTATCAAGGCTGAAATGATCTATCAGCCCCTTGGTCAGGCTCCCCCTGGAACCCTCGCCAAATACCGTTATCTTGGCATGAAGATCAATCCCAGGTTCATAATTTGGCTTTTTTTCGCCCTTTGCGTCTATTCCTTTATCTCCTGTCCTTACCCCAATAACCCTGTCTCTATCATCATAAAGGACCTCGGTCCCGGAAAAACCAGCAAAGATATTGACACCATTTTCTTCTACCATTCCTGCCATCCATTGATTCATCCTGGACATGGAGACCACATAATTTCCATGATTATTCAATGGTGGAGGAGTGATTGGGGATTTAAATTTAAAATTTCTTGTAAGGAAATATATCGACTCCTTTTTTACCTCACCTTCCAAAGGTGCGCCCTTTTCAATAAAATCGGGGACTAATTCCTTGAGGGCGCTTGGATCCATAATCGCTCCTGAGATACCATGAGCACCTGGATAAGCCCCTTTCTCAAGTATAGCTATCATTGCCTCATCCAGTTTGTTACCTTTACCCTTGCTGTTATATGCCCTGATCAGATTGGAAAGATGAAGTGCACCGCTGAGAGAGGCAATGCCCCCTCCTACGAAAAGAACATCAACATCCATTACATCTCTTTCTGTTTCCATTCTCAGATCTCCTTCCCGAACAAAATTTCGTATTCTAATGAACTTCCATCTTCAGGCTATCTATCTGGGCAGTTACCATATTTTTGTATAATTTTATTAGCATATCATTTTCCGAAAATGCAAGTATTTATGAGAAGCTCCTTAATAGAAGCTTTAGGCACTAAGCGAATCTTTTCATAAATAAAATCAGAATATATTGTTGCAAAATTTTTACTAAAAAAATAAAAAATCTTATATAATAATTTTAGTGAGTTCTGAGAGTTTATAAGATAAATTTTCAAATCGAATATCGAGTAATTCTCACTAAAACTGTACACTATCAACTGTAGACTGTATACTGTTTAAAAAACGTTCAGGAGGCTTTTCATGACCGGTAAAGCACCCCCAGGTTGGTATGATATTAGCGTTCCCCTCAAGCAGGGGATGATTTATCTTCCCATCGACCCCGTAGCCCCCCGGATTTACCGCTATAGCGACCGGAACCTCGGCGCGCCGGTCACCATGTCCATGCTGGAGATTATCTCCCACACTGGAACTCATATTGACGCCCCCCTCCACTTTATTCCGGACGGATCGACTATCAGCGACATGGACCTCGATGTTACTATCGGCCCTGCCCGCGTTATCGAAATTAAAGACCACGACCGCATCAAGGTGGAAGAACTAAAGCCTTATAACATCAAGAAAGGCGAACGCCTTCTCTTCAAGACCCGTAACTCGCCGGAAAGTTATGCCGGTAAAAAGTTCATGGATGATTATGTCTATTTCTCCGATGAAGCCGCCGAATATATCGCCTCCAAACAGGTAAGGCTGGTCGGTCTAGACTTTATCACCATCGGTAACTACAAGGATGAGGTCAGCGTCACAAAGACCCATACCTTCTTCCTTCAGGCAGGTATTTATATCATGGAGAACTGCGCCCTGGGTGATGTTCCTCCCGGCGACTATGAACTGATTTGCTTGCCCTTGCTCATGTGGCACGGTGATGCCGGACCCTGCCGTGCTATCCTGCGCCCATTAACTAAATAAACCTGCCTCTATCTTAAGAACACCAAGACCCCGATGACAATCGGGGTCTTTTTTTACTTATCCCCCTAAATGGAGCCTCTAACTTGTCGCGGGCTTTTCAGTCTCGATCTCAAAACCGAAAGGTATCTAGTACAAACTGGTGGATTTATGTTAATATAAAGCACCTGGAATCTTAAAAAATTAGAACAAGCGAATAAGTATACTTAAATTTCCTCAATTCTAAGTCCTTACGTTATAATGAAGCATCTATTAACCTCATTTGAATCCGTTGCCTTCTTGGCTGGAACTATTTTATCCGATAAGAGATTTCCCTGCCAGAATATCCTGCGACTAAACTTTTTCTGACAAACTAAGGCAATTTCTTTCCATACTCCGTGGTATTGATATCCCGCAGGATTTACATTTACCATGCTCTATGTTTATCTGTGTCAATAGATATCCGTTTCTTTCTATCAGGAGCTTTTTACAATTATGGCAATAACTGTTTTCCCCTTCATGCTTGGGCACATTGCCTATATAAACATAGTGTATACCCTCTTTTGTGGCAATATCTCTGAAGTCCTCAAGCATTGCAATGGGTGTGGGCGGCAGTCTATCCAGTTTGTATCGGGGGAAGAATCTTATAAAATGAAGTGGATAATCAGGCCCCAGTTCTCTCAATATCCACGCGCACATCCTCTTTATCATATCTTTATCTTCAATATAGGTAGGAACTACAAGCGTCGTCATCTCAAACCATACATTCTCCTCATGAAGGGTCTTAAAGGTGTTGAGGACAGGTTCAAGGGTCCCGCCGTTGAGTGACTTATAGATGCCGTTATCAAATGATTTTAGATTTATATTGGCGCCATCAATATACCTGGCCAGCTCAAGGAGGGGCATTTCATTGATATAGCCGTTGGATATCATGACACTTTTAAATCCCGCCTCTTTTCCTAGTCTTGCGGTGTCATACATATATTCATAAAAACTAGTCGGCTCCGAATATGTATATGCAATAAGATTCAATCCGCGCCTTTTTAATTGATTTATCACCCCCTCGGGGAAAAGTTCAGCATGTTCCAGATCCTCTGGTCTCCTCTGGGAGATCTCCCAGTTCTGGCAGTTAAGGCATCTGAAATTGCATCCCGCCGCAGCCAGTGAAAAGATCGATGACCCTGGGTAGAAATGGAAAAGGGGTTTTTTTTCTATAGGATCTATATTTATAGAACAGGGGTCCCCATAGGACAATGAATAAAGCTTGCCGCCTATGTTGACCCTTGCCCTGCATACGCTGCGGTCTCCGGGAGAAAGATAACATTGATGGGGACACAACTGACATCGAACATTCTTGCCCTCAGTTTCATAGTGAAACGCCTCAATAGACCATTTCCACGGTTTGGAAGGGGCATCACCCTTGAAAATATCCCCTTTTACACTCTTATTGAAATCAGATTTCAGGGGCCAGAAGCAATATGCCTGGTCGGCGTACAGCATAGCGCAAGCGCCTAAACCTAGTGATTTTAAAAACTCTTTCCTTGATATTAATCGAGACATCGTTAGTACACTGTTCTCCTTGGCGATAATATAATCATACTACTAAATATTTTTATCAACAATAAAAAGACTATCGCTGACCTCACTCCCCATAAAGGTATCAACAGCGTCCCCACTACTAGGGTACCGACAGCGGCCCCTGCCAGATCGGCCGCAAGACAACCTGCTGCAGGACTCATTTTTTCTCCAATGATCCCGGTTGCTACCGGGAACTGAAATCCACAGAAGAAGGAAAAGATAAAACAGTATGATAAGAAATAGTATTGATTTAATTCTGTTTTAAAAAAACTGATCCATGCAAAGAACAATAATAACAGACACATAAGAATAATATCTGAAATAACAAGCCTGGTAATACTCTTTTCTTTATAAAGATTTCCTACCGTAGCACCGGGCAGAAGCCCCAGGAGAAATACAGTCACAATAGCGCCTATCTTCAGATATATATAGCCGTGGATCACCTGGAATGTAAAGATAACCAGCATCTCCACGCCCATGGCAGCAACCCCCGTGGAAAAAAGGATGTACTCCTCTCTTTTCATAGAAGATAAGTAGATAAGAATAATAATCAGGAATATCAACAAAAAGGCCTTGGGTGAATCGCCGTGTTTTAAAAACCATTCCTTAAAAATAATATTCATCATCCTCGGCTCGAAATCTGTATTGATATATTCTTCACTGTCAATATTCTCCTGCAGCAATTTTATCCTTTCACTCGTCACATTGCCGTAATAGAAACCTTCAATATATCTTGTTGAGATTGATTTAATCTTTAGCCTGTCAGGAATATCGGCAGATATTTCGCCGTCACTGCAAAGGAAGTAAGCCTCTTCACCGGGAAGAATTAACACGTTTTTAAAATGAGATAAGACCGTATTGTAAAGTGTTGATATCTTCTTCTTTGTTAGGCCGCTGACATAATTTTGAGAATAACTTATTCCAAAGGAAAGTATGCCGTTGCTGTTAAGTGAATTTTTTGCTAGGGCAAAAAATTCACTCGTAAAGAATCTGTTTAACTGGAACGTATCAGGGTCCGGCAGGTCGATGATAATAGCGTCATATCTTTTATCCGTCTTTTTTATATAACTCCTCGCGTCCATGTTAATAATACTGAGAGATGCACTCTTCCTTAAAAAACCCATTTCCTGCGCTACGCCGGTAAGATAGGGATCCAGTTCCACGTAATCGATATGTTCAGGATTGTATTTTAATATCTCGTCCATAGTCTCACCAAGGCCTCCTGAGATCAGCAGGACGTTACCGGCCCTCTCAATCTGGCTCATGGGATAATGGACCTTTTCTTCACTCTCTGTGATATTCGCATCAGAGTATAATGGGAGGCCGGATTCCCAGAATGTATGTTGCGTTCCCTCTTTTGTTATTACTATCCTTCCGAAAGGTGATTCCAGATATTTCACTATCTGCCCATACTGTCCTGTTAATACCGACTCCTCAAAATAACTGTTCAGCGCAAATATATAGAACAGGCAGGTCAAAACCACTGACAGGGCTAAAAGGTAATATCTCCTCAATGACAGCAATAAAAAAATGGATATAAAAAGAAGCAGGCTAGAGGTAACGGCGATTATCTTAAATGGTTTCAGAAGATAGACTAAGATAAAGCTGAATAGCACTCCGCCCATTATATCACCGGCATTATCGGTAATATACAGATCCCCTGACGTGAAATAATGGTTATTGTCCTTTAATACCTCCAGGGCATAGGGAAGCACAAATCCGACTAGGAGGCAGTAGACAGATGTCATAGCCGCGATATAAAAAAATATCTGATAGAACCCTGGGGAAACGCCATGGATGAATACAACATCTCTGCATTGTCTGATGAGTATGGTCTGTGGAAGTGGCCAGAGGGCGATCAAGAGGATGATGAGAGAGTAAAAAACGGGGGACGGCCTCTTATAAAATTTGGCAATAATGGTACCGATGCCTGTTAACAATAACCAGCAGAACAGTACCAGCGATATAGTGATCTCATTTCCCTGAAACTGAGCCAGGAACTCCCTGACAGTGATAAGCTGGACGGCAATGGAGGATATCCCTGTTGCGATTACAGACCAAATGATGAGGCGATTATAGTTAGGCATCTTTTATCGGGTTTCTTCTATCAAGCGATGTTCAATGCTCTTCAAATGCCTGAACCTGATATGTGTAGACCTCCAATTTTCCGTTTTTCCATTCGTCCCCATCCATACCTGCCTTAAGGCACAGATGCGTGAAGAATTCCTTTTTTTCAGGGAGCTGTTCCCAGACCTGAGGCAGAAAGGTTGCCTGATAATATCCCTTTTTAATTATGACACCGTCTACATTGGGGCGTATCTTTTTGATGAGGTCATCAGCATCTGAATATTTTAAAATGCTGGGATCCGTAAGTATGCTGATCTCAACCTTTATATCCCCCCATTCCCTTTTTGAAAGGGGGGGAAATCTTGGATCCTTAAAGGCCGCATTTATGGCATTTTCCTTTATCCCTTCCAGGAGGGTCTCCTGCGGTATGATATGACCGATGCAGCCACGAAGATTATCATTAATGGTAACGGTGACAAATGTGCCTCGCTTTTCAGAAAATCTGGGTGAATAAAACTCATCCTCCTGGGCTACAGCTTTGTCTTTGAAAAGCTCTCGCTCTATAGTCTTTCTTGCCACTTCCAGAAGGTATTTGCCTTCTTGATCAGTCAACTTTTGTGTATCCGCCATTTCTCCCTCCATTACTTTTTCTTCTTTTATTATAAGACTCCCCCCTGTTTTATCTTGTTCTAACCCTTCCGCCATAGAGGATGAAATAATTATCCAAAAAAGCAAGATACTCGACAGGAAGATTTCATATATTATCGGCCTTCCGTTTATCTCAATAGATTCTTTCTCCATAGTCCTTTCCTTTATATACCTTTTAAAATTAAACTTGCCTTAATATCCAAGTTTTGTCAAAGTGATCCGCATTAATCCAGGATGATTATACTATTTAATCGTAATATTCTGCAAGTGAATTACAGTGCAGTAACAAATCATGGAGGGCCCAGGTAATGGAAGACATCAAAAAGAAAAAAGAGAGGGCGAAGATCATCTTTGAGATACTTGACCCCCTATATATACGTGAAAAGACCGCCCTTGTTTATAATACACCCTTTGAGTTGCTCATAGCGACCATCCTGTCTGCCCAGTGTACTGACAAACAGGTCAATAATGTCACCAAAACTCTTTTTAAAAAATACAGGGAGCCAAAGGATTTTCTTAATGTGTCATTATCTGAGCTTGAAAATGATATCAGACCGACAGGATTTTTCAGGAACAAGGCAAAATCCATAACAGGGTGCTGCAAAGGTTTATTGGATCTTTATAACGGTCAGGTCCCCGGAAGCATGGAAGAGATGTTAAGGCTTCCCGGCGTGGGGCGAAAGACGGCAAACTGCGTTCTCGGCGCCGCTTTTGACATACCTGGTGTAGTAGTGGACACCCACGTGAAAAGACTCGCCATGAGATTAGGCCTTTCTGAAAATGAGGACCCTGACAAGATTGAGACAGACATACAGAAACTCCTGCCCCAAGACAGATGGCGGCGTTTTTCAGACATCCTTATCTATCATGGAAGGGATATCTGCAAGGCAAAAAGACCGGAACACGATAGATGCCCTATTTTGATTTATTGCCCTTCAAATGCCATTTAGGCCTTTATTAAATACGATATTTGTAGGCGACAAAATCAAAGTTATACATGTGAGGGAAAGGTAGGGAGCACTCTTAATTTCTCCCCCTCTTAGGGGGAGGCGGGAGGGGATCTTAATGAGTAAATATTATACCTGGAGAGACCCCCACCTTAATCCTCCCCTATGAGGTGAGAAATAGTATGTAATCCATAATATACCCGGGTTATATATCAAACTCCGCGACGAGGAAGGTATGATCGGAAGGCTTTTCCTTAATACGCGGTTCAGTGTCAATCCAGACTCTGTTAACCTTTTCCACCAAGGGCCGGGTGGCTAGGATATAATCTATTCTCCAGCCCATCTTCCGTTTAAATGCATTCGGGATCCTGTAATCCCAGTAAGTATAGTGTCTTCCATCGGGATGTTG
>SMTZ1_10004414_pt1 | contig 14149 bp, 11 predicted proteins | sample DeeMarSWOR136_30_FD_25667 | JGI IMG/M metagenome (IMG submission 25667) | reverse complement strand
AGATCCATCGCCTGGGCAAGCTCCTGGACAGTGGAGAACTCGCTGATCGTGATCTTTGCTGCAGTCGGAACCTCTTCCTCCACCCTTGTCGGCCTCTCTCTCCGCTTCTTCTTTTCAGGGTGATGCTCGATGCGAGTAAGAGTGCGCTTCACCTTCTCTTCTATCTTCTTCTCGTCCAATTTCGGTTTGCGGAAGACACCCTTCCTTTTCCCACGTCTCGATCTCTTCACGACCACCCTGGACGTCTCTTTCCTCACCTTCTTTCGGTCATAGCCCTCCTTGAGGGCTGCCTTTTCGCGTTCGAAGTGGTCCCTCACTGATCGGATTTCCTTCTCACTGACGTAGCTCATGTACCCCTTATGCTGAAAGCCTAGATCCCGCAAGACCTTCAGCAGTGCGTCAGAAGATATGTTGAAGTCCTTGGCTGCTTCATGTACTCTCTTCTTCGGCAAATCAGCTCCCGTTCTTAAGAAGGCTCATACTTCAAATAGGAATCTGCAACTACTTTCTTCACCTTTCTTGCCTTCTGCTTCCCGATCCCAGGGATTTCCATCAAATCCTTCACATCTACCTGGTCGATTTCATACGCAGTCTCATATCCACTTTCGATAAGTTTTTGCTTGAGCTGTGGGCTGAGCTCTGCGATTTCGGCAATCCTAATCCTGCTCTTCCTCTCCTTTTCAACTTTCTCCCTGTATTCGGTTTCCTTAATTATATCTATCTTCCAGCCGGTCAATTTGGATGCCAGCCTTGCGTTCTGCCCGCCCCTACCTATTGCGAGAGAAAACTGATCATCCGGAATGACCGCAATCAACGCCTGCTCTTCTTCATCAGTGATCATAATGTTTGAAGGTTTCGCGGGAGAAAGGGCTCGTGTCACGAAGATTATCCTGTCGGAACTCCATTGCACGACGTCTATCTTCTCGCCGGACAACTCCCTCACAATCGCCTGAATTCTTGAACCTCTCACTCCCACACATGCTCCTACGGGATCGATCTTATTGTCTTTTGAATACACTGCTATTTTGCTCCTCTCACCTGCTTCACGCGCCACAGACCTGACTTCCACGATTCCCTCATACACCTCTGGAACTTCGAACTTAAGCAGCTTCTTCAGGAAGTCCGGATGCGATCTTGAAAGAATGATCTGCGGTCCTGTCTTAGGCGATTGCCTCACATCCAAGATGTACACGCGTATAGGATTTCCTTGACGATACCTTTCTGTTCTGATCTGCTCTTTTGGAGGAAGAAGAGCTTCGGCCCTGCCCAGGTTTATGAAAACTCCACTTCTATCCACTTTCTGAATGGAGCCTGTAACGATCTCTCCGAGCTTTCCCTTGAACACGTCAAAGATCTTCTCTCTCTCAGCCTCCCTCACTCTCTGGACAATCGTCTGTTTGGCAACTATGATCGCATTTCTTCCAAACTCCTCCAAAGGTAATGGGATTCTCATTTCCATTCCCAATTCGGCATCAGGGTCTCTCTGTTGCGCGTCTTTCAGCCCAATCTGGGTTGCACGCTTGTAACAGCGTTTCACCACTTCCTTAACCAGATACACCTCAATATTCCAGTTGCGCGCATCTATTTCGACCACAACGTTTTCAGCAGTCCCCAGTTTCCTCTTAAGCCCCGCTTTCAGACCCGCCTCTAAGGCCTCAACGAGGAACTCCTTGTCTATCCCCTTCTCTTTTATGATATCCCTCAGAGCATCCTCTATCTGATAGCTCATCCGTTTACTCCTTCCTCTTCGCCTTTTTCAGCCTCCCGGACCAAATGGCTGGGTCTAATTCAAGGTTAGCCTTTTCGATTTCATCGAATCCCACCCGATCGCTCCTCTCTCCTGTGACTATCTCAGCAATTCCCTCGCGAAAATCTGCAAGTCGACCAATGAAACAACCTCTCTTAGTGACTATCTTCACCCGTTTTCCAACTGATTCCTCGAAATCTTTCACGGTCTTGAGCTTTCGAGTAAGCCCCGGCGAAGAGATTTCGAGAGTATACTTGTGTGGAATCAAATCGTGCACATCAAGCCTCACGTTGATCTCCCTTGATGCTTCCACGCAATCGTCTATCGTCACTCCCCCGGGCTTGTCTACGAATATCCTGAGAATCGATCTCGGACCCGCTTCTTTATACTCGATATCGACAATCTTCAGGTTGAGAGCGTCGGCCACGGGTGCGACTACCTCTCTTATACTCCCGAGCACACCAGCCTCTCTACTCTTTCAACTACATCCTCTGGACAGGCCTTTGAGACCTCTCCTGTCTTCCTCTCATAGATTTCCACCTTGTCCTCCTTGAGCGACTTTTCCCCAATCGTGACTCTGTAGGGGATACCTATGAGATCAGCATCCTTGAATTTGAAGCCTGGCGAGCTGTCTCTGTCATCAAGGAGTACTTCCATTCCGTTGGCTCTCAATCCCGCATAAATCTGGTCTCCGAGTTCGCGAGATCTGCCGTCTGTCATATTAAGGGGAACGACCACGACTTTGAACGGGGCAACTGAAATTGGCCAGGATATTCCATTTCCATCACGATATATCTCTATGCACGCTCCCATTATTCTCTCAAGACCTATTCCATAGGAACCCATCACAATCGGTCTCTCTTTCCCTTCTTTATCGAGATAAGTCGCACCCATTGACAGCGAATACTTCGTGCCGAGCTGAAATATGTGACCTACCTCAATGGCATTGAAGAGCTTGAGTGGATTTCCGCATTTCACGCATACATCACCCTCCTCCACTCTTCTCAGGTCAGCCCAGTCAGCTACTTTCAGATCTCGTTCGGGATTGACCCCAGTGAGGTGGTAGTCGTTTCTGTTGGCTCCAGTTACGAAGCCCTTCTTCTTCCTGAGGGCAAGGTCAGCGTAAATCGGTATCGCCTCCACGTCGTACGGACCGATGAATCCGACGTTCGCCCCCAAAAGGTTCAACACCTCGTCTGCAGAAGCGGGCCTCGCTTCGTTACCCAGAATTGCCTTGATTCTTGCTTCGTTCGCTTCGTGATCGCCTCGTATCAGCACAAAGGCAGGTCCGTTCTCCCCCATGTAAAGGAGGCTTTTCATCAGTCTCGCCTTAGGCACACCGAGGAATTCCGAGACCTCCTCAACGGTCCTCACGCCTGGGGTGTGCCCCTGCTTCACCTCCGCATCCTCGAAGTCGTAATCTCCGGTCCTCGACCGCGCGATTTCTAAATTCGCTCTATAACCACAATCTGCACAGCTCACCATCCTATCCTCACCATATTCACAAGGTACCATGAACTCTTCCGACCGTTCACCTCCCATCAGACCGCTGCTGGCTTCCGTACAGAAGCATTTCAAACCACACCTGTTCAGAATCCGCGTGTAGGCATCCCTGTGAGCCTCATAGCTCTTATCCAGTCCCTCTTCATCTATGTCAAGTGAATATGAGTCTTTCATAATGAACTGCCGTGCTCTGAGAACTGCACCTCTCGGTCTCGGTTCATCACGCAATTTTGTCTGAATCTGATACCAGATCTGCGGTAGATCTCTATAGGACCTGATCTCAGAGCGGGCAATATGGGTTATGATTTCTTCATGTGTTGGTGCCAAACACAACTCTCTCCGCTTCCGATCCTTCAGTTTGAACAACTCATCACCGATCTCCTCCCATCTGCCGGTCTCGTCCCATAGCTCTCTCGGGGATAGTATCGGAAGGAAAAACTCCTGCCCTCCTATTCGATCCATTTCTTCCCGGATGATGGACGCGATATTCTTGAGTACGCGCCAACCAAGTGGCAGATATGAGTATATTCCTGACGCCAAAGGCTTTATCAAGCCACTCTTCAGCATAAGTGAATGGCACGGATTAGAGGCTTCCCTCGGACTCTCTTTGAGCGTTGGTATGAACATCTTAGACCACCTCATAACACGACGATAACTTCCAGTTTTAGACCCATCATTTATAAAAGGTGTGGAGATGTCAAGCAAAATCACGGTTTGGGTGGAGCGGTCTTTCAGCAATTCCCTATCTCAGAGAGTGGCCGATGCCGTGAATTCTAAGATCTCTTCCTGGGACGAGTATACGCAACGAGATGGTCTTCGTTATCTGGGTGAAAAATTAGCTTATCCAGCCATTCTTCCATCATAGACCACAGCTCTGGATACTTGCTTCTAGGAGATATCCTCAATCCCAAGTCTCGAGCAATCTCCATGGTCACAGGGAATTCATGTGTTGGGTATTCCCACACCAATTTCCTCACGATTCTTTTGATAGCCTTCTGATCGTACCTGGCCAGCTTCAGTATCTCTGTGAGATACAGTTCTCCTGCCTTCTGTGCGTCCTCCAAGAGCCCCCGAACGATCGGATCAATCCTATCTGCTACGAATTTCTGTGGGTCAGGTACTCCTCTCCGCCGGTAGTACTTCTCCGAGTCTACTACCCCCTTTCGTACAGCAGCCGCAGAAATGTAGCCATACTTTTCAGTATCCATCTGTGCGTCAAAGGGTCCCAAGTAACTGCTATCGTCCATGACGATTTCATCACCTGCACAGGCAATTAGGGTTCCTGCGCTCAATGCAGAACGGAGAACGAAGACGATAATCTCTTCGAATCTTTTTCGGAGAAGTCGGGCTATGCTGTACGCGAACACTCCGACTCCCCCGATTGTTTCAATCAATAGAATCAACTTAGGCGGCAAGCCGGTGTCCTTTTGCACATCGTCAATGACATGAGACAGCCCCATGCTCTCTTCTCTCGAGATTGCGATGGAGTCCGGCAGGTCGACGGAGCCAGCGGGCAGAAAGAGAGGAGCGACGATAGCGAGAAGCATGGAGTTCGTTTTCCTTGCGAACGACACAAACTTCTCTTCTTTCTCCTCAAGGATGATGTGATATTTTTGATACGGAGATGTCCGCTTTTTCCTTGTCTTCGCCATACTCCACCATTATATGAAACACAATGACCGTGTCCACAAAAAATCTCCGCCTTCTCATCTGTCCACGGTTCTCAGTTTGCCGTCTTCGTTCTCCTATCCGGTCTCTTATCTACTTGACTCGTTCGGAGAATTTTGCTATTCAAGGGCAGTCATGAACCCGCATATATTCAGGGAGTATGACATAAGAGGAGTCGCGGAGTCCGATCTCACCGACCAGGTCGTTGAAAGAATCGGCCTGGCTTTCGGTACAATTCTGAGAAGAGAGGGAGCAGAGGAAGTGGCGGTTGGAAAAGATGTGCGCTTGAGTTCAACGAGGCTCAGTCACGCTCTCACAAAGGGCTTGACTCAGACCGGATGCAGAATAATCGATATAGGAGTGGTCCCCACGCCTGTGCTCTATTTTTCTCTCTACCTGTACAACGCAGGCGGTGGTGTGATGGTGACGGGAAGTCACAATCCTAAGGAGTATAATGGATTCAAGTTATGTAAGGGGAAATCGAACATATACGGAGAAACAATACAGGGTCTGCGTAAGCTGATCGAAAAAGAAGAGTTTGTGAGAGGCTCGGGCTCAGTAAGAGAAGATAATCCCGTGCCTGCGTATGTGGAAGCCGTCAGAAGGAGAATTGATCTCAAGAGGTCTCTCAAGGTCCTGATTGACCCGGGTAATGGCACCGTCGGGCCAATAGCCACGAGACTCTTTGAAGAACTGGGTGTTGCGGTCGACTGCATCTACTGTGAACCCGATGGCAATTTTCCGAATCATCTTCCCGATCCTACCGTGGAGAAGTATGTGGAAGACTTGGCCAACCGAGTGAGAGCAACACGAACAGAAGTCGGCATTGGATATGACGGGGACGGCGACAGGATAGGAGTGGTGGATGAGAACGGAAGCATAATCTGGGGTGACAAATTGCTCGCAATCTTCTCGAAACAGATACTGAAGCGAAAGCCGAAAGCCAAAATAATCTTTGATGTGAAGTGCTCTCAAGGATTGGTAGAATTCATTGAGAATCACGGTGGACTGCCTCTCATGTGGAAGACTGGTCATTCATTGATAAAGGCGAAAATGAAGGAAGAAGATTCTCCCCTTGCGGGTGAGATGTCGGGCCATATGTTCTTTGCCGACAACTATTATGGATACGACGATGCGATATTCGCATCCGCAAGGTTACTGGAAATCCTGAGTCAGACAGACTCTCCCCTCTCCAGATTGGCAGCGGAAGTGCCCTTTTATCATGCGACTCCAGAGATAAGGGTAGACTGCGAGGACGAAACGAAATTCGACGTCGTAGAGAGGCTGAGAGACCATTTCGCGAGAGACCATCAGGTGATCACAATAGACGGAGTGAGGGTACTGTTTGATGGTGGGTGGGGACTTGTGAGAGCCTCAAACACGCAGCCTGTGCTCGTGCTCCGATTCGAAGCAAGAACCGAGAAGAGGTTGGAGGAGATAAAGACTATAGTTTTCGGCACACTTCAGGATTTCGGCATTTAAGAATTGAGTTGACAAAAAACCTCGTTTTTCTAACTTATTCTGGCAATGGGTAAGCTGGTCTTCTTCATCTTCGTATTTCTTCTTTGGCTTCTCCTGACGTGGTCAGTCGAATATCCCAGATTGCTTATCGGAGCGGCTGTCGCTGTTCTTTGTATGTTAGTCTATGGAGCCATTTTCACCAGAGAACCGAGGAAGTTTGCCGACCCGCTCAGGTACCTCATATTCATTTACTACATACCCATCTTCTTTTATCACTGCATAAAGGCGAACTTCGATGTGATGTACAGAGTGATACATCCCGAGAGACCCATAAAGCCAGGAATCGTGAAGGTCAGAACATCTTTAGAAACCGATATAGGCAGAACGTTCCTCGCCAACTCCATCACGCTCACACCAGGCACCATGTCCGTGGATATGGATGGAGAGTATCTCTACATTCACTGGATATGGGTAGACGCTACGGAAATCGAAGAAGCAACCAAGTCCATACCAGGAAAATTCGAGAGATACTTGAAGGGAGTCTTTGAATGAGCATTTTTGTACTTCCGCTGCTTCTTGCCGCTTTTCTCTGTCTCTATCGTATCGGAAAGGGACCAACTGCGGCTGATAGAATGGTTGCTATAGACATTCTTGGGCTCATAGTGGTAGCAGTCTGCGCGCTCATAGCGCTCTTTCTCGATCAGTCTTTCTTCATGGACATAACTCTTACGTTTGCTCTGCTCAGCTTCGTCGGGTCTTTGGCTCTCGCAAAGTATCTGGAAGGAAGAAGCCTCGATGATTGATGTAATAGGATATATCCTGATGGGAATAGGTGTGATCTTCGACGTGTTCGGCTGTGTAGGACTGATAAGGTTTCCTGATGTATACAATAGACTCCAGGCGTCAACCAAGTGTGTAACTCTGGGGACATTTTCTATTATGCTCGGGATATTCCTCGTCACTGGTTTTTCCGCAACAGGCATTAAGGCATTACTTTGCGGCGTATTTGTGCTGATATCTTCTCCTGTAGCAGCCCATGCTCTTGCACGGGGTGCGTACAAATCCGGGGTGAGTCTCTGGCGCGGAAGTATCATCGACAAGTATGGAGAGGACACTCAGGACAGACCCCAAATAGACAAGTGACGAAGATTCTTTTGGTTACTCTGCCTCTCCCAGAGATTTCAGTAACTTTCAGCTGAGGAGTAACATTGGGGGAAGACCGCGCCTATTCTGCCCGAGAGGTTTCGGTGCTTGTCGGAAGAATTCTGTCCGCGGTGAAGAACTCTGGTCTTTATCCGGACGGGCATCCGATTCTGGAAAGGCTTCTGGATGACGCATATACCACCATTACCGAACACCTGAATGAAGTCGAGCAGCTCGAGTTCAGGATTGCAGGAAATGTTCTGATCGTGAACGGAAACCCTCTGAAAGATTTCACAAAGGCTGCGATCTCCAAATTCATAACGCTTTTGGGATTAAGACAGATAGGACTGCTCGCATTTCTGCGGGGGATGGATAGAGATGAATTCACCTCTTTCTTGAATCTTCTCGCATTGGAGCCCCAGGAACTGCAGAAAGAAGGCGGAAGTTTCTCGAGTCAACTTGCAGATCACGACATCCAGCACGTCGTAGCCGAAGAGATTGCGTATGGATCGAAGGAGCGCAGGGGAATAACGCTTGACTGGGACGATTTCCATCGTCTTCTCAGCACACCGGAAGCTCTTATGGCTGAAATAGAACACTCTCCTGAGTCAGTCGCAGACCTGATCACGAAGACTGCTGGGGCTCGATCGCCAGAGGCTCATGACAAGAGCGAATGGATGGAGAGGGCAGTAGGAGCTCTACAGAAGATCGCAGATTCGCTTTTCGATGCATATGCGAAGACTCAGCCGGAGGAGTACGTTCAGAGACTCGCAAGAGTCGCTCTTGCGCTCAATCCCTCTTTGCAGCGTGAGCTGATTGGCACCAAGAGTGATCAAGAGAAATGGTCTCAGGCCGTAGAGGTCATGATTTCTGAGATTCCTGACGAGCAGTTGGTTGATCTCGTAGTGGCAAAATTCGGTGAGACGGCGCGGGAGTTCGATGGTGCTCCTGACACGGATTCACGCAACAAGATCGCGAAAAGAACTCAAGACTTCTTAAGAAAAGTATTCACGAATCCTGAGCGAGAGAATCGACTTCTTCCGGCTGTCAAGAGCAAACTGAGTGGAACGCGTTTAGCGGAAGGAATCTGGCCCGAGTTGTCTCCAGAGACATCTCCCGACTCAAATCTCCTTTCTCTGCTCGAAATTGAGCTCAGCAGCAAGCCTCCACTCAGCGTGGATACGTTGGTTACGATGAAAATGGCGTTAGATGCAAGAGCTGACATTGAGAAGTTGGTACACCCATTCATCGCCGCCCTCGATGAAGAAAATCCAGAAACTCGCAAATACGTCTCCGAGAGACTGAGACAGTGGACCAAAGAGATAATCGTCCTTGGACGTTACGACCTGGTCGAGACTATAATCGAAAAAATGGCGGAGCATCTCCGAATCGAGGCCACGTTGGATCTCTATGAGTCTCTTGTGGCAACGCTTGCAGATATCGCCATCGCGCTTCTGAAGAGGGAGAAGCACAGCTACGTGGAGCGAATCACAGGTATTCTGGCTGATTATCTGAGCGGTGTGAAGGACCAGCCTCAGGGCAAAATGCTTACCAAAGCTCTTGGACAAATCGGAGACAAGACGGCCTTAAAGGAGCTCGTCAGCCTCTTGGGAAGTACAGAGCTCGATGCAGAAGCCGGTCGATGGATCGTCAGAGCGGGAAATGACGCCATTCAACCGCTGCTCCGCGGACTGAGAATTGTCGAGGACAAGAATACCCGCTTGAGAATGGTTGAGGTGGCTTCCCAACTTGGAGAAGAGGTTCTTCCTGCGGTCATGCACGAATTAAAAGACTCCAGATGGTACGTAAGGAGGAATGCGTGTACCGTACTCTCGAAGCTTCCGTACCCACAGGCGCTCAAACAGCTTTCATATCTTCTCCACGACTCTGTTTCGCAGGTACGCGAGGAGGCTATTGTCGCCATTAGCAAAACGAAAAGCGAGGAGGCAGAGAATCTCATCCTGCCTATGACGATGGACAAAGAATTGTCCGTTCAGCATACTGCGATAGAGGCCCTCGGCAAGATCGGAACCGAAAGCAGTGTTGCGACTCTTATCTCCTTTCTTCAGACTTCAAGATTTAGGAAGAGAAAAGAGAGTCTAAGAAGTGCAGTGCTGGGAGCACTCGGAGCGATTGGAGGTTGGAAGACTAAGGAATTTCTGATGGAAGTGGTGACGAAGAGGTCATGGCGAGGACCGAAGTATTCGGAGAAGATGCGGAAAGAAGCGATTGAAATACTGGGCAAATTAGGCGGGATAGACTGTAGAGTCGTACTTCTGAAAGCTACAAAGGACAAATCCGACGTAGTGAAGGCGGCAGCATTAATGGCCTTGAGAAAATCGAGTCGTAAGGATACGCCTATTCCTTGAGCCCGTAGAGGGTGGGAATTGTCACCCGGTCTTTTGCTTCCTCAGTGGTAAGCCATCCAAGGGCAGCATCGACCACTTTCGGATCGAATTGAGTGCCGGAGTTCTCTTTAAGCTCCGCACGGATTTCCTCTAGTGCAAGTGCCTTCCGATAAGGGCGGTCTTTCAACATCGCTACAATCGCATCAGCGACAGCCACTATTCTGGCGCCCTCGGGGATCTCTTCGCCCTTCAATCCGTCGGGATAGCCCTTACCGTCGAATCTCTCGTGATGGGAGCGGACGATAGGAATGATATCTCTCAGGAGCTCAATAGGACTGATGATTGCTACGCCTATGAGTGGATGCTGTCTCATTATCTGAACTTCTCTTTTTGTCAACGATGCCGGCTTCCTTAGGATGGCCTCGCTCACTGCGATCTTACCAATATCGTGGATGAGCGCTGCCTGCTCGAGAGTAGAAACCTTTTCCGGGGACCAGCCCATCTGGTTGGCCAAAAGGCCAGAAATCGCTCCGACCATATCCGAATGGCTTTTCGTATATGAGTCTCTGGCATCTATCGCAGTAATGAGTGCTTTGATCGTCTGTTCATAATTGTCCGTGATCTTCTGTCGATATCCCTGTATCTGATCTATGAGCTTCTCGGTAGTGAGTTTCAACTCTTCCATCACCTTCTGGTTTTTCAGGAAACTCATTCGCCGGGAAACACCTCTTTTGACGACCTCTTCAACTTCTTTCCGATCGAACGGTTTGACCAGATAATCCATTGCTCCGTATCTTATGGCCTCTTTCGCAGTCTCAAGACTCGCGTACGCGGTCACCATGATTACCTCTACATCAGGCTTCTGCTTCTTTACCTCCCTGAGTACCTCGATTCCGTCCATTCCGAGCATCTTGATATCCAGTATTACCACATCGACCGGTTCCCTTGAGATAAACTGAAGAGCGAGAGGACCCGATGAGGCGCTCATAACGTTGTATTCCTCCTTGAGAATCATTCTGAAGGCCTCTCTGGGTCCAAGCTCATCATCAACAACGAGTATAGTAGGCCTGCCTAGCATCTAACCCCCTTTCTAAGAAGAAATAGGTAGATATATGTGACACGTTGTGCCTCTATTCGGCATACTCTCTATCTCAATCCTCCCGCCGTGTTGGGTGATGATCTTTTGACCGATAGGCAACCCAAGTCCGACCCCTCTGTTCTTTGTCGAGAAGAGCGGGTCCCAAATGCTATCGAGGTGTTCTTCTGGAATTCCACTGCCTGTGTCTTTGACACTCACCTTAATAGAATCTCCATCGGACAGGGTTGAGACCGTCAGGCTACCTCCCTTTGCCATCGCTTCCACGGCATTCCGAATTATGTACTCCAGTCCTTTTGAGAGTTCTTTTCTGTCCGCCTCTGTCTCTGAGGGCGAGGCACCATATCGAGTCGACAATTTGATGTTTTCCGGAATTTCACCATTCTTCAACGACGAGAGAACCTCGTCAAGAATCGAATGCACATCCTGAGTGCTCAGTTCGAGCTCCAGAGGCCGTGTCAGTTCGACGAACTTCTCTATCAGGTCATTCACCTTATCCATATCTCTTGTCACGGTGGACTGAAAGAATTCTCTGAATTCCTCATCCTCGTATTTTTCTTTAAGGAGCTGTACGCAGGTCCTCATTGAAGACAACGGATTCTTAATCTCATGCGCTATTCCCGCTGTCAGTTTGCTGAGAAGCTCAAGCCGATTGGCCTTTCCCCTTTCCTGTTCGAGGTCCCTCCTCAGACGGATATCCGAAACCAACATCAGACTTCCCACAGCCTTCCCATTTGAATTGACAAGCTGACGAGTACTCACTTCCAAAGGGAGCTTGGGAGATTTTATCTCGACTTCAAATTTCTCGTAGTTCTTGCCCGTACGCATCGTCTCAAAAAGCATGTCGCCAAGGGGAGAGGGCAGTGCTCTGAGATCCTTTCCAATCAGCTCATGCGCTTTGCGCTCGAGTATCTCTCCGGCCTTAGGGTTGAATACAGACACCTTCTCCAGTTCATTGATGGTTATCAGGCCGCTATCCATCCGTCCGAGAATGCTCTCCGTGAATTCTTTCTGGTACTTCACTTCTTGATAGAGAAAGATATCTTCAATCGCGACGGCAACGTGACTTGAGAGAGTGAAGAGTGTTTCGAGTTCTTCATTTGTGAACCGCGCTCCCGTCGCCTTCTCTCCCAAATTGAGAATCCCAATCAACTTGCCCTTGGTGGCGAGCGGCACGCTCACTACCGCCTGGAGTATTTCAAGCTCTCTTTTTGTCTCGAGGGATGAAGGTGCGGCAGGTCCATCCCTGACGTCCTCCATCTTCAGTATACGCCCATGGACCTGCAACCATTGGGCTATGCCTTCTTTGTGCGGAAATTTGAGAGTTGTGCAGAATTCAGGATGCAGCCCCCGGGAGATCTCAATTCGGTACTCGTTACTGGCCTCATCCAGAAGTAGGACCGAGATCTTCCCCACTCTGAACATTTCAGTCACTGCGTCCAGGAACAAGTTAAGCAGCCGCTTTATGTCGAAACTGGCGGCGAGAGCCTTTGATAACTCTCTGAGGGTCTTTTCGTAGATTTGAGAGGTAGGAGTGAGGACCTGCCCCGCAGACAATGGAGTTGAAATCTTGTCGAGCTGTGTCCTCATTAACTTCACTTCTTGAAGTAGTGTCCGCCGTTCTAATGCCCGCGAGACAGCGTGACGCACTTCCGTGGAAGAGAGAGGTTTTCGTATGTAGTCATACACTCCATCCAAATACTCTTCTTTCTCCCGCTCGGCTATTTCCTGCGGTACGAGAGCAATGACGGCTGCCTCCGGTTGCAGCTGACGTGTACGCAAGACAAGCTCTCCCACTTTCTGGTACGGGGGACTGGAGTCAATCAAGATGGCATCCACAAGCACGGAACGTGCGAATTCGATTGCACTTTCTTCACTCGTGGCAGTAAGAATGGAATAATCTGAATGCAGAATTCTCCTTATCTGTTTTGCAGTGTCAAAATTCCCCGTAATGAGCAGAATGAGTTTCACTGTTCCTCCTGCATGCGCGGGATTCGGCTCCACTCCTTGGGACCTCTGGTTTCAAAACGAGCAAGAAGCATAAGGCTTTTCGCCATTCACAACCTTGACACCACCCCATAGACACACCGTCCTTCAGGTCCTTTTTAGAAATCTACATAGTCCGGATATTTTGTCAATACATCCAATTGGAAGACACAGGACTACGGACTTAATGGACAGGCAGTTTGCATGAGGAGTCGAGATGGAGGCGCCAATTGTGAAAGGGAGGGCTGCTTTTCACCACTTCAGCTTCTACGGCGCCGAGCTGTGCTCCTCGTTCGCCAAGGGCAGTGAAATGGTGAAGGTAGTCCCCAACCCTTCCTGACTTTGCAGATGGATATTCCCCTGATGATCTTCGATGATCCGATGGCAAATGGCGAGACCCAGGCCTACTCCCTCATGCTTTGTGGTGTAGAACGGGTTAAAGATCTTATCCAGTTCGTCTTGAGGAATACCACTACCTGTATCGGAAATCTCTATCTGCACATACCCACCGTGATTTTCGGAGTCAGTGTGCAGAGAGGTGATGACACGAATACGTCCACCGTCAGGGATAGCTTGAATGCTGTTGATAAAGATGTTAGAGAAGACCTGCTTGAGCTGAAGGCCGTCCGCCATCACTTGAGGCAGGTCCTCCTCATATTCCTTCTCCAACTGAATCTCACTCTCTTGCATGCGAACGGCCATCGGCGTGAGGGTTTCGTCCAGAACTGCATTTACGTTCGTCAACTCGAACTTTGGAGGAGACGGCTTGGCGAGGCTGAGGAGTCCCAGAACAAGCGAGTCGATTCTGTCTATCTCTTTTGTGGCTATCTGTGAGAACACGTTCCTGAATTCCGGGTCAGAAGATTTCTCCGGAAGCAGCTGAGCAAAGGTCTTTATAGAAACGAGTGGATTCTTTATCTCGTGAGCAATTCCTGCGGCCATCGTACCAAGAGAAGCAAGCCTCTCTGCTTTCGCCTTTTCTCGTTCCAGGTCTCGGATCGTATCCAGGTCTTTCAGAAGTCTGCTGTAGAGCCACGCATTGCGAATAGCAATGGCGGATTGATTCGCCAGAGTTGAAAGGAGCTGCAAATCCTCACCTGAGTAGATATCTCCGGAGAGCTTTGGCCCGAGCAGAATCACGCCAATAAGCCTATCCTTACGCATTAAGGGTATTGCCACATCTGCCCCGAATCTTCT
>SMTZ1_10017962_pt1 | contig 14150 bp, 13 predicted proteins | sample DeeMarSWOR136_30_FD_25667 | JGI IMG/M metagenome (IMG submission 25667) | reverse complement strand
GATCCGCGAACCGTTCACCTCTGGACAACGACACACACCTCAAGTCATAATGATGTTACTTTATATTTTCCTTACTTTTATTTGAAACTTATGCCTTCCATTCATCACCGACCTAGCTAGCTAACCATCGAGCCCACTAGCGAGCTTAGAACAACAGATTCGTACTCAAAATAAACCGGCTGTAAAAACAATGAAAGCCTAGATTAAAGATAATAACGTTGGGAATCGGTATCTTCTCCCCGTTTTCTTTGAGCACTTCTGCACCTAAATTTTTAAATAATCCTTTCCTACAAACTACTGTTCATGTTTTTGAACATGAAGAAAATGACTTTGAACGTAGTTCTTGTGTTATTAGCGTTATCTCTCGTAACGTTCTCCGTTCCATTTGTCGAAGCTCAATCCTGGACAACGCGAACTGCGATGCCGACAGCGCGCGGACAAGCGTCCGTGATCTTAGCCCCAAACGGGTTAATTTACGTCATTGGTGGCTATAATGTATCATACGATGTCGTCACTACGGTTGAAGCCTATGATCCGAATACTGATACATGGACAACGAAGGCCTCCCTATTATCCGCGACTCGTGGCGCTTCAGCAACAGTAGGCATAGACGGCCTCATCTATGTCTTTGGCGGCTATAATACCTCTTCCGTTTATGCGACCCAAATTTATGACCCACTCCTCGACGCCTGGTCATATGGCGCGGATATGCCTATTGCTCAATGGGGGGCTGGCGCCGCTGCCGCACTCAATGGCAAGATTTATGTTATTGGTGGCGAAGACGATCCCAACGCGACCCTGATCTATGATCCCGTAGCGGACTCGTGGTCCAGTGGTGCTCAAATGCCCACGGAACGCCTTGAACACGTCGTTGTCTTAGGGCCCGATGCTCTGATCTATGCGATTGGAGGAATGAATTACAGCGATGTTTTAATGCTCGATGTCGACGCCTATAATCCGGATACCGATACGTGGATGACGAGGGCTCCATTACCAAGTGGACGGTGTTGGATGGGAGTGACGACGGGATTATCAACGTCCTACGTCATTGGAGGAGGGAACGGTACCGAGTACATTGATGTCAATGAGGAAGCAACGAGTCTTGATCCAACCAAGATCTACGTTTTCGGCGGAGGGACGGATTACAGCAACAACGCACCACCTGTGTACGGGGATACGTATGTCTACGATCCAACCACCGATGCTTGGTCAACAGGCACGGCAATGCCGAAGGCGCGACGTGAACAGGGAGCCATCACGCTTCCAATAACTGGCTTTCCGGCTCTACAAGAAACAACTCGTCTAAACCCTCTTTTTTTCCTTTTTTTCCGCGAAGCTACTCATGTACGCTAGTTAATGGATATCCCTTTTCCAAAAATCCGGATCTTTATAAACGGATTCCCAAGATTGTTATGTTCACCAGCACCCTATTCGTTCAATGCCGAGATGAGTACAGTCTACAGTTCCCTCTTTTCGAATAAAAGTACTTTTTAGCTCTAGGAGTTACTTGGCAGATGAGCAAAAAGCAAGCAAGAATACATTAAAAAGCTGCAAGCTGATTATAAGCTGACTTGAAGTGATATGCAGATGAAACTGGAGTTGGAGGCATTTTATAAGTTACTCGTCAGACCGACAGTTGTCATATCTACCATTTCTCCAAACGGCATCTCCAATGCAGCGCCCTTCAGCTGGAATTCACCGATGGCCATCAGGCCCAAACCCCTCTTCGGCTTCTCCTCAAGCGTGAACCATGACACGTGGCGGAACATAAAGGATAGCGGTGAGTTCGTCGTCAACATCGTGGGGGAGAACTTTGGCGCACTGATGGAGGTAATGGAGAGGGATTTCCCATATGAGGTCAGCGAGATTGAGGAATGCGGATTGACCGAGACGAGATCCACCCATATCAAACCTCCGCGCATCAAAGAAGCCTTCGGTTGGCTTGAATGCATGATGACGGACGTCATGCACGTCTCAAAGGGAACGGTCTGGGTCGTCGGTGAAGTCGTAGAGGCTGAAGTGGAGGATGCCGCTTTCAACGATGTCGTTTACGTTGAGAAGGTGAAGCCGCTGAACCATATCTGGGGCGAAGCCTTTGTAACCGACATGAAAGTAACTCAATTCAAGAGAGCGTAACGAGTATCGCGGCGTTGCGCGTTAGCGAAAATTATTTATAAATAGTAGGAAAAAAGATTCTCTGAGGTTATAGGTCGGATTAACTTGAAGACATGGACTTTGTGTTTTATCATGGTTCTTATCGGAGCATCCGCAATCGTCACCTTCAAAGTCACTGCAGACGCATTCGACGTCCTTTCGGAAATGCAGATTACCACCGATGTGAATACCCAGTGGCGCCCCTCAGTGTATGGGCTATCGGCTCTCCACGGGCACCGAATTCCCCATCTGCACCGACACGTTTAACCAAGAACATCCCTCAATCTATGGCGACGTGGTGGTTTGGTATGATTGGCGCCATGGAAACGCGGACATCTACGGCTATCGGCTCTCCACGGGCACCGAATTCCCCATCTGCACCGACACGTTTAACCAGCGTCTTCCCGTCATCTATGAGAACGTTGTCGTCTGGAACGATTGGCGAAATGGCAACTGGGATGTCTACGGATATGACCTGGCGACGAGTACGGAGTTTCCCATCTGCACGCAGACAGCCCATCAATACTTTCCCCAGGTCGGACGACAGGTGGTTGTGTGGTGGGATGAACGGAACGGGATCGGTAACTGGGACGTCTATGGCTACTGGCTCCATAATGGCACCGAGTTCCAAATCACGACGGATGTGAACAATCAAGGCTACCCTGCGGTTCAGGATCGATACGTCGTATGGATCGATGATCGAAATGCCAATTGGGACATCTATGGGTACGACCTCTTACAGGGGGTCGAATTCCCCATCTGCACCAATACAAGTGACCAGTTTCGACCCCGACCTTATGGCGATGTGGTGGTATGGTTTGATCTCCGACATGGCAATCAAGACATTTATGGGTACGAAATTTCATCGGCAACCGAATTTCAAATCACGTTCAACGCAAGTGATCAACGCCATCCGAAAATCTACCAGAATAAAGTCGTGTGGCATGATCGCCGAAACGGGAACTATGACATCTATTTGGCGCTACTGGATATCCCGCAATATGTCGGAGGCGAGATCGTACCGGTAAACACGTTGCAGCTGATTGCACCGTATCTCTTGATTCTAATACTGGTTCTCGGAACAGTGACTATTGCATCCACGCAACGAAGACGGTAACAGGCTCTCCTAGTTCGCGTCCTTGATCCCGACACGCACAGCTACAGCATCCCACAGGTTTCCTCTTCTACGTAGAGCCGTTAGTTTCTTGAGTTTAACTATTATCATGATATTCAGAAGATTTACGCTAGCTAGTTCAACCTTTGATTGAAGGGATTCAGTTGTCATGTAGATGACAGGCCTCGACTCAATGTTGCTGAGCACCACTTGATGACAGAAGGTCGTCTTCCCTGAACCGGGAGGCCCAACGAGGAGGATTAAGTTCTTGGAGGGTACGTCTTAAAGACGTTGAAAGATGGTTAGAAGAGGTAAAAGATGGTTAGAAACAAATTTCACTTCCATTAGACCTTTGATATCACTCGCTTAATCTTCTATCTACAATTAATCCATGTATTGTGTTGGGCATCCCTTATTTTCTAACAAAAAGGCATATAGGATTTCCAAATAGAGGTTGGAAGTGGAGGAGTCATAGCCAAAGAAGACTCAAAGACAAGGGAAGCGGTCTGCACTAGCTGTAAATTGGTTCAGAGCATTAAGAAAATACGGGTTATTGAAGCCGGTATCTCTTTACTCATAACACTATAATGGTAGCTAACTTTTCCTTAATCATCGAGCTCCTGAGCTTCGGTATCTCTAAATTGCATCAGGTAAAGCTGGTGGTATAGGCCGCCTTTCGCCATCAACTCCGCGTGTGTCCCTTCCTCAGCGACCGCCCCGTCGTCGAGGACAATGATCTTATCGGCGGTTCTGACCGTGGAGAGACGATGCGCGATCACGAAGGCCGTACGACTTCTCAGCAGCTGCTCCAAGCCCCTTTGAATGACGAGTTCGGTGTAGGGATCCACGCTGGACGTCGCCTCGTCTAGGATCAGAATACGAGGATTCCTCAGCAGCGCCCGCGCGAAGGAGATGAGCTGCCGCTGGCCTATGGAGATGTTTGAACCGCCTTCCATAATCAGCGTCTCATAGCCCTGAGGTAGGCGTTGGATGAACTCGTGCGCGCCCACCCGCTTCACGGCTTCAACGACCTGCGCATCCGTGGCGTCAGGTCGCCCGTAACGGAGGTTCTCCATGACCGTGGTTTGAAATAGGAAGCTATCTTGAAGGACGATCCCCATCTGCCGTCTTAGGGAGTTCAACGAGATCCGTCGGATATCAATGCCATCAAGGTAGACTCCGCCGATCTGGGGATCGTAGAAACGGCAGAGTAGATTCATGAGACTACTCTTGCCCACGCCGGTAGGACCTACAATGGCGACCGTCTGATTTGGTTCAACGTTAATGGTGATATTTCGTAACACCGGCGTCTGGGGGTCGTAGCCAAAGGTCACCTTCCTGAACTCCACGGCACCCTGCACCCGGGGGACGAGGGCTTCGATGCGTTCAGCTGAGTCTTTCACCTCGATGGGCGTATCCAAGAGGTCGATGATCCGCTCCATACTAGCCATCGCATTCTGATAGGTGTTGTAGAACATGGTGATCTGCATCATTGGCTGGAAGAACATGGTGAGGTAGAGAGTGAAGCCGAAGATCACCCCCACTGTTACGTTCCCCGCCATCGCCTCGGCGACGCTGAACCAGAGGACGATGGACATGGCGATGGCCATGATGATCTGGACGCCGGTGCTGAAAGACGCGAAGAGGGCCCCGGCTTGGATGTGAGCTTGCAGGTTTTCGGTGTTGACCTCCCCGAATTCCTGTTGGGAGGCATCCCCGAGACGCTCTCTTCGATGCGACTGCTCACGCCAGCGATGCCTCTTCGCGTCTTCGTGAACGCCGTCTTCGCTTTTTTGCCGAAGAGTAAGAGGGGTACGATGAAGAGCAGCAGAGTTGCTAACGTGATCAGAGTGAGTTTGAGGCTCCACGACGCCATGATCACGATGTATCCAACGATGGAGATGCTGCTACTGATGAGGGTCGGAATCATGTTTCGAAAGGTCTCCCCTAAGGCGTCCACATCGTTGGTTATTCGGGAGACGATGTCGCCGGTTCGTTCGTCCGCGAAGAAGCGGAGGGACAGCGCCTGCAGCCGCATCATCAGGTCTTCTCGGATGTCGAAGATGACCTTTTGTCCCAGCCAGTTGAGCACCTGCGTCTGCTTGTAATCCATGATCCACTGGAGTAGGGCCAGAGCAAGTAAGACGGATACCATCATTGCCACGCCGTGAAGGCGTTCAGGCGTAGTGAGGAGCACGTCTACCTGCGGGCTCAGATAGGTATCAATCAAGAAGGTGGTTACAAAGGGTTGAAACATGCTTGAGAGCGTGGCCACCACGAGCGTGAGAACGATGAGGGCGACCTGGCGTCTGTAGCGGGATAAGTACGCCCAAAGCCTCTGGAAGAGGACGCGGTCAGGGAGCTGCCGTTCCACCTCCTCATCCGTTAACAGGTTCCGTGCGTGATGCCAGTGCCAGCCCATGATGCCTACCCTCCTGTCCCATCACCCACGGGCTGAAGGCGGCGGATCTCCTCCCGGGGTACGAACTGGGTCTCATATATTTGCGAGTAGATGCCCTTCTTCGCGAGCAGCGTACTATGGCTCCCCATCTCCACGATTTCCCCATCGCGAAGAACGATGATGCGATCCGCGTTCTTGACCGTGGACAAGCGTTGCGTTATGATGAAGGTCGTTCTCCCCGCGAGAAGCGTGTCAATCGCTCGTTGGAGAGCCTGCTCCGTTCGGGTATCGACGAAGGATGTGGAGTCATCGAAGATGAGGATTTTGGGATCCATGAGCAGGGTTCGCGCAATCGCAATACGCTGTTTTTGTCCACCGGAGAGGGTGACCCCGCGTTCCCCCACAGCAGTGTCATACCCGTCCGGAAAGGCCATAATGAAGTCGTGAGCCTGCGCATACTTCGCCGCTTGCTCGATCTCGTCCATTGTAGCGTCGGGTTTACCGAAGGCAATGTTCTCCTTGACCGTTGTGGAGAAGAGAAAGACCTCCTGAAGAACGATGCCGACCCGACGACGGAGAGAACTCAAGGTGACCTCCCGGACATCGGTGCCGTCGATGGAGAGCGTTCCCCGGGTCACATCGTAGAAGCGGGGAAGGAGGTAGATCAGCGTACTCTTCCCTGAACCCGTTGCTCCGAGGATGGCAATGGTTTCTCCCGGCGCCACCTGGAGGGTAATGTCCTTCAACACGGGCTTCCCGGGAAGGTACTCGAAGGAGACGTGGTCAAAGGTCACCGCACCCTTCACGGTGGACAGGGCATGGGCCCCCGGTTGGTCACGGATCTCGGGTTCCTCGTCCAAGATCTCAAAGACTCGCTCGGCGCTTGCCAGTGCACGCCCGTACATGCTGATGAGAAACCCGAGGAAGCGGACCGACCCGTTCAGCATCATCATGTACTGGCCAAACACGAGCAGCGCCCCCAGACTCAACGTGTTCTGGATGACTTCCCCGCCGCCATACCAGTACACTATCGCAACACCCAGACTCATGATGAAGGCGGTCAAGGGCTGGTGGATCGCCCGCTGGCGCGCCACTTCGACGTTCAAATCGAGAAACGCTGTATTTTCCCGCGTGAAATTATCGCGCTCCAAGTTCTCGTTGGTAAATACGCGAACGACTTTCACCCCCACGATGTTCTGCTGCAGAAGGGCGCTAAACACGCCGAAGCGCCAACGTATCTCCTGGTACAGTGGCCGGGTTTTTTTCATGAACCGGTAGTTCACCACGAACACGAAGGGCATCGTCGTCACCGCGATGAGGGTCAGCCGGGGATCCATCTCCAGAAGAAAGTAGGCGACCAGGAGGACTTGGATAACCGAGCCGAAAAGCGAGGTCATCAGGAACGCGTAGAAGCGTCTGATCCGTTCAACATCGTTCGTCGTCCGCGACATCAGTTGTCCCGTCTGAGTCTTATCGTAGAAGCTGAAGGACTTCTTTTGGAGGGTCCGGAAGAACTCGTTGCGGAGGTCGAAGACCGTCCGTTGACTAGCTGCGAAGCGAGTACATCCCGATGATTAACAGAAGAAAAAATCCAAGCTGATCGTAATGTTGTTGGACGAGAACGGTGTCAATGACGGCTTTAGTCCCCACTAAGGGCAGATACGTTGTGAGAAACCGGTCAACGACCACAAGGGTGAAGCTCAAGGCCATCAGATGCCAGTAACGCTTCGCATACCCCAGAATCCGCGTAAAGGTGCCCATAACGACGCTGACCCATCCTCAGCGTTGGGTAGACGCCCTATCTTTTATTTGTTTGTTTTTTCTACGTGACAGGGGAAAGCGACTCGATGTGTACTCCTAGATCAGCGAAACCGAGTTGTCTACCTACTCGCCAACTTTACCCATCTATCATAGGAGAAGAGGGGGTGAGAGGAGTGTTTATAGAGTTATTTAAAACAGGAGGAGAGGATGGGATTGCACCTTTATTTACCAGTAAAATATTAAATGTCAGAAAGAGTAAATGACGTCAGTAGTTAGCTAAAGCTAATAATATTGATATGTAAGCTTATAATGTCTTATAACATGGCTTTTCGATTTGGCTATCTATCACCCAAACAGAGACGATATTGGCGATTACGGTTTAACGGGTTAACGCAAGCCGAGATTTCCAGGGAGATGGGGATCACTCGACAAACGGTGAATAAGACCCTTAGTGCCGTTGATTCAAAGGTTCATAAGGCGCTCTTGGAGGCAGCCCAACTCAACAGGATCACAATCAATAGAGTGGATTCTGAGAAGGGCTTCCTGTTAGGCCGCTCCCCCACGCTGGGAACGGATGTCCTCATAACCTTTTCAGACGCGAACGGCATGCAAGTTTGGTACAAAGGAGAAGGACGCTGCTCGGAGTGCGACTGGCGGGAGAGTTGTAAGCAGAAGCTGTTAACCGAAGCAGAGGTAAGGGGCATATCCCTGCCAGAGAACGTAGAGGCCATGCACCCATCTAAACTGGCCGACTGCCTCTTCAAGAAGATTGTGGAGGGCTAGGGGTTGTTTGTGGATCGTTTTAAGCGATTGGTTCACTGGTGTCGAAGACCAGATATGATCCAAAAACACAGGATTATCGATAAAAAAGCAGGATTAACTCTCATTTCCATCACCTTAATTTCTTTAGCTATTTGGCGCAATATACTGATGCCCATACCACAAATTATGCCAATAACACCAATTCGCCAATCGTATATTTCGACGAGTGAGCTAGGAGGTAGACTTCGAATCTGGGGTTACGATGAATCGTCTAGTGGATACGAGGTTTTGTGGAGTGCTGTGTCGGTGTATTATGATGCTATTGCAATGGGAGATGTAGATAATGATGGCAAGAATGAGGTGCTTGGCACCAAAACCCGAAAGGCTACTGACGGATCTTACTACGAGATCTTTTTTGACGTATATAATGAAGCCGACAGTGGTCGCTGGGAGCGTATTAAATCTATTGGCCAGATGGAAGGCGTCAAAGAGGATCAAAAGTATAGGGATCATGAAATAGTCGTTGCAGATGTCGATGGAGAACCAGGTAACGAAGTGATTATGAAAACCCATCACTGGCTGGTAGTTTACCAGTACTCTGAAGTCGAAGGAGATTACAAAAAATTGAGTTCGACAAAGTTATTTATTGACGAAAAGATGGTTATGCTGGATTCAGTTACAGTTGGAGATGTTGATAGGGATGGTGTTACTGAGATTCTCGTATCCGCTAACGAAGAAGGAATTGAAAACAAAGCGTATCTACTGATTTTTCAAGATTTTACGTTGAAAGAGTTCGTTCAAGTGAACATTAGCGCTCATCTTGGAACTTATTCTGCGAATTCAGGCTTATCGCTGCCTCTTTCGTTACATAACTCGCTTCATATTGGAGATCTGGATGGTGATGGTTATCTGGAGATTTGTTCAACAGGCTACAAAAAGGAGAGCGATACCTTATATAAACTCTTACAACGTGGAGCGGTGGTTACCTGTGTAGGAGATTTATACAAAGTCTATTTATTCGTTTGGAGTCATATCGGTGAACTTATACTTGAAAGTCAAATCTATGAAACGTTCTATTGGCCACTTCCATCTTTAGTATTTGACATTGGAGAAATAGATCCAAATAATGAAGGTGAAGAAATCGCTTACTCAGACTTAGAGCCTTATTCGCATCAGTTAAGTCTCTGCTATTTTGAGGAATCATCGCTGAGTGAAATATGGAGAACCGCTCTGGATGGCTTTGCGTACACTAATCTCTACATTGCTGATTCAGATGGTGATGGAGACAACGAAATTGTAATAAGTGGCATGGAACTGCGTTCTGAAGCCCCAACTGGAACATTCTACCTTGAGATTTTTGACGAACAGGGCAAGAGTTTATGGAAACGCGTGAATGGTGAAATTGGAGAACTCGATGTAACATACATGGCTGTAGGATAATTATTCGTACATTTGGATTACGTTTCTAAACTACTCAAGGCTAAAGCCTTGAGGGTTATGCTGTGAACTGGTTTATAGTGGTCTGTGTGTTTTTCCTGTGTTTGTATTCTTCGTAGTCCAGGGCGGTCCAGTGCTTCTTCTGGCTGTTCTGGATGTAGTATTGGATGGCGTCTCCGGTGGTGGAACCCACTGACCTGTAGAAGTACCCCCCGCTCCAGAAAGCCTTCCCCCAGAGCTTACCCTTGATGCGCTCCCAGCACGTCCGACGTATTCGTCTTGAGCTTGCCCCCTTCAGCCTCATCACCACCTCGGCCACGCTGTGGTTCCTGCAGGCCCCCACGAAGACGTGGACGTGGTCAGGCCCAAAGGCCAAAGCATGAACCACCAAGCCCAGCCGCTCGGCCGTCTCGTAGAAGCTCTTTTCACAGACCGCCGTGACCACCCCGTCCCTGAAAACGTCCCGCCGGTACTTGGCGGTGAACTGCAAGTGCAGGTTGGCCTCGCCGACGCTGTGGTGTCCTCTCACTAACTCCATGAAAACACCTCCTCGCCGGCGAGGAGACGAAGCATGGCTACCGCTAGCCCAATGTGTGTAGGCGAGCTTGCAGGGCTTCATCCCCTCTATTAAGAAGGACTTAGGAAGGAGATAAGGGTTGCAATTCATCCTCTGGCTGAAGCCAGAAGGGTTCTTGCAACGAATTGACTAAAGCGAAGCTTTTCTTGGTTGTTCATCATAGCCTATAGAAAGGCATAAATATGTAATATAAGATAAGCTTACACATTATTAAAAAACGCGTAGATGTAATTCGTTGATAAAGATGGGTTGTAGAGGTGAAACAAAAACGAATAAAAAACATGTTATAGTTTTGATTCTAACTGCTATTCTAGTAATATCTCTTCAACCAGTTGTAGCAGTAGCTGGAAAGCCAGATAAACCTCCAAGAAAACCTGAAGAGCCAAAGCCCGAGATTCCACCTCTAAAGCTTAACGATATGAATATCGTCACAGCAGAACCGGATGGAGATGGTAGACTGCGTGTTTGGGGATACACTGGTGGTGATCCAGCCTATGGAAATATTTGGATTGCTGAAAACGTACACTATGACTCCGTGGCTATCGGAGACGTAGATAATGATGACGAGATAGAGATAGTTGGTACTACTGGTTATAAAGTAACGGAGGGCAAGGGTAAGTCAAGAACAACGTATTACAAGATCTTCTTCGATGTTTATAAACCAGATATAAGTGGTGTCTGGAAAAGAAGCGCCCATGTTAAGGAGGATCGTGTCTTTTGGGGCAACGAAATTATCATCACAGATGTTGATCCGAGTAATGAAAATGGTAATGAAGTGATTATGATAACGCCTCATAGGCTAGTAGTCTACACGTATGACGGAGATTTTAATATCATGAGCTGTAATAATTTCCCAGAATACTTATCGACTGTTTCGGTTACTGTTGGAGATCTTGATAACGACGAGAACAAAGAGATTCTCGTGTCCGTGATCAGACCGGGATCAGATCATGAGAATGAAGGATATCTATATGTCTTTGACTATGGCGGGTCCAATCTAAATCTTCTTTTGAACCCTCCCATCGAAATTGATGCTCGTCTGAATCGTGAGTCGCTCCGTGTAGGCGATTTGAATGGCGATGGAACTTTGGAGATTTGTTCAACAGGTTACAGAAAAATAGGTGACCTATACGAAGCCTATATATTCATTTGGAATCATGAAGGTATAAAAATCCTTGATGAGTTGCTTTTATTATTACTCGATAGAACTATTGCGCCATATTGGACCCTTGATGTGGGACAACTAGATTCGGATAGCTACGATGAAATCGCATTAGAAATGCGTAAACCTAACCCTGAGATAAAGCTCTATAGTTTTACTAATAACTTGTTAGAAGAAATATGTACAATACCTATAGACGAGCCCTCAGTTATAAGAGGTAATGTTCTTATTGCCGATTCAGATGACGATGGAGATAACGAAATTGTTGTATACGGTAGTTGCAGAAGTGATAGGAGCTCTAACACAGGCAGATTTTATCTGGAGGTATTCGATTATCAGGTAGACCAATGGGCCAGTATTTGGGATCGTGTTGGGGGCGAATATGGAGAATTCGAAGTCTGGGATGCGGCTGTAGGTTAAAATAAGGTAAAAAAACTTAATAGATATAGATCCTCCACTTAAAAAGGAACTATCTTATTCTTTTTATTTTTTAAAGGAAGGGTTTTAGCTAGCTAGCTAAGCCTGGGCGAAATTAACATTGTAGATGAAGAAGGCGGAGACACGGTAAGAACGGTTACTTTCAATTATTTATTGGGCGAGCGTTCAACAGCAGGGTCTTTCCCCTTTCAACTGGTAGTGAGAAGAGAGAACACTATGGGCCCGTATTTTCTTGAAGCGAATTGTAAGGGACCTGAAGACGTAGTTAAGGAAACAGTAAGTTACCTCCGGATGTCTATCATTGAGTGGAGTGCCATAAAAGAGAGAAGATCTCAGTGATTCCAGATTTACTTGCTGGCTAAAGCAAAAGTGAGAGAGGTTGATTCTTTCGTGGGCAGAATGGGGTTCGAACCCCCACATAACTTATAGGATAAGAGAATCTAGCAATCTCATCCAATAGCTAGCTACGCGTGGAGCGAGTGATCGACCGGAAGACGCTGGCGCATCTTGACGCGAAAAACAAGCAACACACCAGCTTTCACTCCCGGATCCAATAAAAAGAATTCTAGAAACGACGTATTGATCTCGAGCGATCTCTTATCCAGAAGGGACTTCAGAACGCCTATGAGACTTGATGCTTAACCGAAAGGTTTAATCCTCAAGTGCCATACGTTCCTACGAGGTGGTTGATTTGTCTGAGGAGAAGCTCGCGAATTTCCTGAAGACGGCGAAGGACTGGGCGAGACTGGTGACCAGTATTCCCGGCGTCTTCGTCCTGAAGCTTCCCCAATATCAGCGGTCGCCCACGCGGTTAACGGTGGAAATCAATCCAGTTGATGCGAGCGGGCGGCCCACGAAGCGGCGTGGTCTCGTGGTGCGGTCCATGGCGGAACTGGACGCGTTTAACGACGCCTTCCAGTACGAGAAGCTCGCGAAGTTATTGACCCTGCTCGACGCCATCAACCCCCCGGTCGCAGCGGTGAAGCGACGGCGAGGGGAAGACGTCTTAGAGCTGTAGCCCATGCTGGACGCCTTCATCCCACGATACCTAGAGCGGCCCCTGATCTGGCCTCGGACGGTCGAGTTCCGGCTCTACCAGAAGACGATTGCGGACGCCGCGGCGGCAAGAAACACCTTAGTCATCCTCCCCACCGCGTTGGGCAAAACGGTGATCTCGGCCATCGTCGCCGCCCACGTCCTCTCCCAGCACCGGGACGCAAGAGTCCTGGTCATGGCGCCCACCCGCCCCCTCGTCATGCAGCACAGGGACAGCTTCCTGAGGCTGCTGACACTCAGGCCACAGGACACCCTGCTCTTAACGGGGAAGACGGCGCCGGAATACCGACGAGCGCTATGGGAGGGCGGGGCCCGCGTCGTCTTCTCGACGCCTCAAGTGGTCAGGAACGACCTATGGGAGCAAAGGCTCTCGCTGGAGGCGTATGGCCTCCTCGTCTTCGACGAGTGCCATCGAGCCGTCAAAAAGTACGCGTACACCGACATCGCCACGTCCTACGTCGCCCAAGCTCGGTACCCCCTCATCCTGGGGATGACGGCGTCGCCGGGCGCACAGCTGGAGCGGATTCTGAATGTCTGCCGAAACCTGTACATCGAGCAGGTTGCGTATCGAAGTGAAGAAGACCCCGATGTGAAGCCGTACATCCAGCCCATCGTCGTGGACTGGCAGCGGGTGGACCTCCCCAAGGAGTACGTACACGTTAAATCGCTGATTCGGGGGATGCTGGATAGAAGGCTGTACTGGCTGTACCAGCGGGGGATCCTGAAGCGGAGACCCGAGTACGCCACGCGGCGAAGCCTGATCGAGGCAGGCGACGAGCTACGATTCCGGTTGGAGGAGAGCATCGAGGAGGAGCGACGCGGGATCTTCACGGCGATCATCCATCAGTCCCTGGCCTTAACGCTCTTCCACATGCTGGAACTCCTGGAGACTCAAGGATTATGGACGCTGAACGCCTTCCTCGACAAGGTAACCCGCGAAAAATCGGAGAAGCGGAGCTACGCCATCCTCGTGAAGGAACCCGAATATCAGTCGCTTCGTCAATACGGAGACAACTTCCCCGTCGAGCACCCCAAACTGGGAGCGTTGAGGCAAATCGTGGGCGACCAAGTACGGGGGAAGCCGTCGTCGAGGATGCTGGTGTTCACTCAGTACCGGGACACAGCGAGCCATCTGGTCTCGGAGCTGAACACGGTGGACGGGGTGCGGGCAGCACGGTTTGTGGGGCAGGCGTCGAAGTTGCGGGACAAGGGCTTGACCCAAGAGGAGCAGGCGGAGCGGATTCGGATGCTGGAAGACGGCGAGGTGAACGTGCTCGTCGCAACGTCG
>SMTZ1_10007462_pt1 | contig 14150 bp, 16 predicted proteins | sample DeeMarSWOR136_30_FD_25667 | JGI IMG/M metagenome (IMG submission 25667) | reverse complement strand
TCCAAAATATCTGTTGCTGCATAAACATTTGCTTTTAAAAGTCCTAATACAGCGTCTAAGTTGTCAGAGGAAATTGCTAACTGTGTTAATCTTTTAATTGTTTGATAATCAAGAGTATCAGCAAGGTGTTTATAATAATCAGCCTTTTTCCTTTTTTTTCTAACAATCTCATATTCTAAAACATCTTCATTTTGCCTACTTTCAGTAAGCCTAACATGCAGATTCTTCTCAATCTCCTCGGATCCCTCCGCAGAGAAATCATCGATTATTGAAAATCCGATTTATTTAAAACAGCCAAAACGATGCTAGTTATTATCTCTTTTTTAGATTGAGTAAGTCCATCCTCTAATTCAATTTTATTGTAGAGGGCCATTACAGCCGCCTCAACCCAATTACTTGAGTTATCAGAGTTATCATATTGACTTATTAATGTAGCTAAATCAATAGCACCTCTAATTGAACTTCCCCTTCTTATTGAAACAGTCTCTCTAGTAGTTTGGATAATACTTTGAGATATCTTCGCTATTTTTTCGGAATCTATTTTTGCTTCCTGCTTGATTATTTGAATTTCTTCTTCTGGACTTTGATAATCTAGATTAATCCATACAAATCGATCAATTAAAGCCTCACCTAAAACAGTGACTCCAACATGAGCAGCGGGATTTTGAGTAGCAACAACGAAAAAATCTTTATGAGCTTTTATTGTTTTCAATTTAGGTATTTTTAATATTCCTTCATCTAATGCTGTAAGTAATGAGTTTTGGGTGTTTTCTGGCATCCTATTAATTTCATTTATAAATAAACATCCACCATTTATCATTGCTAAGGCTAGTGGTCCGTATTTATATGAATCTTCTTCATACCCCTTCGCAATAACAAGAGGAGGTTCAAAATAACCAACAAGGTTATGAGGTAATAATTCCTCACTACAATCGACCCTATAAAAAGTTGAATTACTAGAATCAGAACCATTAGTGCTGTAATATTCTGCAATTGCTTTAGCTAAAGTAGTTTTTCCTACTCCTACGTTCCCTTCTAATAATATATTCTTTCCTACTGCATGAGCTAATATTATTTGTTTTAGTTCTTCTGTTCTACCAATGATTTTAAATTTTTCTTTTATTTCATTTATTACACTGGTCATATCAACCATATTTTTTGAAATTAATCTTTTCTAATATAATTTACGATTTGAATAGTTCGTTTTCATATTATCATAGATCTATTAAGTACTAATCAAGAAATTATAAATATTTAAATATTTACATTTTTCCATCGAGAGTGTATAGTTCCTTACTCCTTTCATAGAAAACTTTAAATAATATTCAAGATTATAGTTACTTAGAGAAAAATCTTTTTGTATTCCCACTTTCTACACATAAATTATTCTATAATCTCAATTGCCAAAATGAGATAAAAAATAAAATACAATTATTTTTAGAATATTAATTAAACGCTAATTCAATTGAGGATCTAGATAATTAAACAGAAGTGCCTGAATTCTTTTTCTATAATTTCAAGGAACCATATTCAATGGATATAAACAAAGACAGATATTCGACAATTTCCAATAAAATAAATTAGCTCTAGGTCCAAAAAGTGTTTTTACCCGTGTTCTTAATATTTTAGATCATGCATGAGTCGTCGGAATTACATCAAGCAAGATATTATTAATTAGAAAGTTATTTAGGAAATAATTTTACTTTAACTGTATCTCCTTTTTTCAATCCTTCTTGATTGGGGGGAATTTCAACTATTCCATCAGAGAAAGTTAATGAACTGATAATTCCAGAACCTTTTAATTTAACGGGAATAGCAGTAAAACCTTCTTGGGATTTTTCAAGGGTTACCCTCAAATAGTGGAGATATCCAAGACCAGACACAGGTACATCTTTACTAATTGTAGCTATGACCTCGGTCCTTGGATCAAGGGCAGAACAACCAAGCATTTTTCTAATTGTAAGACCTGTAATATTTAAAAAGGAAATATAGGCAGCAACTGGGGTACCAGGAAGGCAAAAAATTAAAGTTTCATTTAAATATCCGATTAATACTGGAGCTCCAGGTCTTTGAGCAATCCCGTGTGTTAAGATCGTACCTGCTTCACTAACAATCTCTGGTAAATAATCTTTAGTTCCAACTGAAGTACCTCCAGTAAAGATTATGATCTGAGAATCTTCTGCAGCTTCAATCAATTTATTTTTAATAACACTCTTGTTGTCTTTTATAGTTTCACCCCTTATGACTCTTCCACCATATATATTAATTAATGTAGATATCATTGGGGTGTTTGAATTGTAAATTTTCCCTGGTTGAAGTGGGGTACCAGGTTCTAGTAATTCATCTCCCGAAGAAAAAACACTTATTTTAGGTTTAATTCTAACCTTCACTTTATTAAAACCCAAAGAACTCAAAAGAGCAATATGTTCAGCTTTTAATTCAGTACCCTTATTTAACACCTGAGTTCCTAGCTTAATATCTTCCCCCTTCTTTGAAACATTCTTTCCGGGAGGTAATGAAATATAAAGTTTTATTATTTCATTTTCAATTTCTGTATCTTCGATTTTAATAACTGTGTCAGCACCCTCGGGAATAGGTGCTCCAGTGGATATTTTGATTCCTTCATCTTTATGTAGCTTATAAGTAGAAGTTTCCCCAATTTCAATTGCTCCAACATATTTTATCTTTTTTGGATTTTTAGGAGAAGCATTAAATGAATCTTCTGCTCTAATCGCATATCCGTCCATAGCCGATCGGTTAAAAGGAGGAATATCTATCTTGCTAATAATGTCAGCAGCTAAGATACGATTTAATGATTCATTAATGTTGATTTCTTCAATTGGGTTTAGTTGGATTCTTGATAAAAGTTTCTCTAAAACTTCTTCTAAAGGTGTTAATCTTGAAAATCCAATTTTCCTAAGTCTTTCCATTAGCTAATCACTCTTTTTTATTGATTAAATATTGAATATGTCCCAATTCTGGAATGATAATATGTTTTAAAGCTAAAATCACTGCATTTGGAGATCCAGGAAGTAAAAAAATAGCTTTGTTTTTCCTTTTGCTCCTAAGAATACCAGCTGTTGCTCGTGATAACATAGCTGATGGACCGATTTCATTAAAAGAGAGTGATCTAAAAAGTTCTCCGAAGCCATCAAATTTTTTTTCTAAACGCGGTTCTAAAGTTTCATAAGTGATATCTTTTGGTGTTAATCCTGTCCCACCACTAAATATAATTGAATCAATCAGCTTATCTTTCATTAAAGTCGTTAAAATATTATTTATATGTTCTTCTGAATCTGGTATAATACTTGTAAAGAATAAAGAAACTGATGGATCGTCTTTCAGAAATTGTTTTACTTTTGGGATAGTTTTATCTGTACTTACCTTTCCAGATTTTATTTCCTCAAATCTACTCGTGCTAACTATAATTAGAGCTAAATTTATTTTTTTTGGTGCCTTTTTTTTATGTTCTTCGTGAACTTTCAAATTACTTTTCATTTACAATCATTTTACTTTTTTTTAGAAAAAATAAACCTTTCTTTTATCCCCTTTTTCAATAATTGATTCTAATTCATCAATTTCTATATAGCCATCAGCATAGAACATTGTACTTATGGCTTCAGAACCAGTTTTAATGGGAAATATTTTATTCACTCCCCCATCTTCTTGAATCTTAACCGTTTTAAATTCATGTCTGCCAACAGTGCTATAAATTCTTTCCCCAACTTCCATTTCCTTTGAAAAATTATCTTTTAAAGGGAAACCAGATAGTTTTCTTAAAAAATTGTCAATAAATACATAAAAACAACTTAGAGCAGAGGTAGGATAACCTGGTAAAATAAACATTATTTTATTTTGTATTTTTGCGAAGATTATGGGTTTTCCTGGTTTAATCTTTACCCCATGGACTAGAATTTCTATATTATCATATTCCTCTAGAACTTTTGGTCCTAAATCCCCTTCTCCCTTAGATGTACCTCCAGACAAAATTACAATATCACTGTTTTCCAGAGCATCATCTATAGCTTTTTTGAGCTCCTCATAATCATCTTTAATTATTCCTAAAAAATCTACTAAAACACCAGTGTTTTCAATAGCTTTTTTCAATACTATTGAATTTACATCATATATTTTTCCAACTTCTAGTGTTTTTATCTCTTGACTAATGAGTTCATTACCCGTACTAAGAAGAGAAGCTTTAGGTTGCTTAAATACCCAAACATCCTTTATTCCTGACGATGCTAGGATACCCATAGTTGCTAAATTAATTATAGTTCCTTTATTAACAATAATCGCTTCTTTTTTAATATCATGTCCAATTTCAATTATATGTGTTCCAGGAGTGATTGCTTTAGAAATTGAAATAATATTTCCCTGACTTTCAGTGAACTCTACCATTATAACACCATTCGCGTTCTCAGGTATAGCAGCACCAGTTGCTACATAAGAACATTGGCCACTACTTAATTCTTTCTGAGGAATATCACCTGCTTGAATAGTTTCTATTAATTCAAGATTAATAAAATTATCCTCTTCTGCATTAAATGTATCTTCAGCTATTACAGCAAAACCATCCATTCTCGATTTCCGGAAGTGTGGAACATCAATCCTGCTTTGAATATCACGGGAAGTTATTCTATTAAAACATTCTTCAATAGTTATATATTCTTCTCCAGTTTTTAACTCTGAAATTGATTCAAGAATATCTTTAAATTCCTCTACTTTAATAGTTTTTAAAAATTTCATAATATTATCAATTTAAATTTATTTAATAGCGTATTAGTGAACCCATTCAGATGATCCATTGCTAAAATCTTCTCTTTTCCATACAGCTATTTCCTTTTTATACATCTCAACAGCTTTACTAATTACTTCAAAACCCTCCTCTCTATGTGCTGAAGCTACAACAACATATACTAAATCTTCAGTGAGCTCAAAATTTCCTTTTAAATGAACAATTTTAACGTCAATAATACCTTCTTTTTGTTTAAGTTGCTCACAAATTTTATTTATACTTTCATTTGCTCGATCATCATAAGCATCAATTTTCATACTAACTACAGGCTTTCCATTTTTAGAGGTACTTCTAACAATTCCAATAAATGCATGAATTGATCCTGCCGCTGATATATTAGAATTTTGTTTCATTGATTTAATTATGCTCCCAAGATCAATTTCCCCTTTTGAATAAATACCTGACTTCACTTCTTTACCGTTTGCAGGATCATTCATTTAGTTTTAACCTCCAGAAACAGGCATTAAAAAAGCAATGGTGTCTCCATCACTCAAATTAATAACTGAAGGATCTTTTTCATGGATCGGTTGATTATTTATAATTATTGAAATTAAATTATGTATTTTTTGGATATTATCATCCCACATTAAATTATGAATTCTTTCCCCATATTTAGTTGATAATAATTTAACTAATTCTTTCAAGTGAGAATTAGATAATTCAAATTTTTCTCTCTCTTTCCCGGTAATATCTTTAAATTCAGCAAAATATAGAACTTCAACTATCATTTATTTTAATCAAGATCAGTAATTCTCAATAATAGGGTTCCCTTGAATCTAAAACTTGTTTGACGATATGTTCATATTTTGATAATGAATGATGATTACGTAGAGCTTCTTTAATATTTTTTCCGAGATCAGATCGATATAAACATCCAAATAAATTCCCATCACATCCTACTCGTAGTTTAGTGCATCCCATACAGAATTCATGGCTAGGAGTAATGGTTTCGATGACAGCTGAATTAGGAAGAATGAAAATTTTTCGATTTTGCATAGATCCTCTTATTATTGTTTTTTCTGCTCTGGATTCAAGTTCTTCCACAATGGGTTTGAGATCCAGATGATATTTTTTATAAAAATCCCCATTTCCCCCTACGGCATCAGAAACCTCATGTAATTCAATTAATTGTAAAATAGAGCCATTTTCTGCGCAAAAATCAATAAAATCTTCTAATTCATTATTGTTAATTCCTTTCATTAAAACAAAATTCAATTTAATCGGGTTAAATCCAATTTTTTTTGCCTTTTGCAAACCTTCCAAGACTATTTTTAGGGTATCTGAACCATACACTTTTTTGTATACTTCAGGTTGAAGTGATGCTAATGAAACATTAATCCGATTTAAACCTGACTTATATAGATCTTCAGCCATTTCAGAAAGTAATAATCCATTTGTAGTCATTGAAATGTCTTTATAAACATGTAAATCAGAAACGTTTTTTATTATTTGTACAATTTCCTCCCGACATAATGGTTCACCACCCGTAAATTTAATTCTTGTAACTTTTAGAATTTCTGCTAATATTTTACATATTTTTGTAATTTCTTCTACAGTTAGTTCATTAGTTCTACTATAACCCTCACGATCACAGTATAAACAAGAATATTGACACTTTGAAGTGACAGAAAATCTTATATGTTTAATTTTTCTATTATAGTTGTCTTTCATCCTGCCTACTTTATTTCTTTATTTTTTCTTCAACCTTAATATCATAAATTAATGTTGAGGGATATTGTCCTTTATCGTCTTTCTCATACATTTTTACTACATCCCAAATGTTTAAGAGAGCAACTCCAACGCCAGTTAAAGCCTCCATCTCAACACCAGTTCGGGCTGTACTTTTAACTTTACATGAAACCTTTATTGTTGTGTCGTTTTCAAATTCAAAATTTATATCTATATTATTAATAGGAATTGGATGGCATAAAGGAATCAAATCGGGTACTTTTTTAACAGAATTGATAGCCGCAATTTTTGCTATAGTAATAACGTCTCCTTTCTTAATTTGACTATTAATAATTCTTTCAATGGTGTCTTTTTTAAGTTTTATTTTTCCAGATGCAGTTGCGATCCTCGGAATTGTGTCTTTTTCAGAAATGTCGATCATTTTAGTTCAAGTCTTAACGGATTCGTTATAACTAACTGACCATATCGATAGATAAATTTTATATTGTGTTTCTTAAAAACTTCTCCTTTCTTTATTATAAGATTTTTATATCTGTTGCTTTAAAATTAATAAAAACTTCAGAACCTCTTTCTAGTTGAAGTTTTTCTCTAGAATATTCAGTGATGGTGATTAAAAACTTCTCAGAATTGGTTTTCACGATTAAGTGGCAAATATTACCAAGATCTCGAATATTTACTATAGTACCTTTGAAAGTATTTCTATAACTAACATTTTTAGGTGGATCTTTCACAATCCCGATACTCTCTGGTCGGATACATATTTTTACCTCACCTTCTAATTGAGTGGATGCTGTAATAGTCAAATCATTAACTTGTATTAATGCTAATCCTGAAGTTTTATCGATTTTTGCTATTCCTGTAAGAATATTTTCATACCCTACGAAGAGAGCAGTAAATTCGTCCTTTGGAGCAGTAAATATTTCATTTGGTATCCCAATTTGTGTAAATTGTCCATTATTGAGCACTGCTATCCGATCTGCATATTTAATTGCTTCCATTGGATCATGTGTGCTCATTATAATTGTCTTTTCTTTATCTTGTTTAATTTTCATTATAAATTCTTCTAATAACTTAATATTCATAGGATCTAGATTAGCTGAAACTTCATCTAACAAATATATTTCAGGTTCAATAACAAAATTCATCGCAATTGCTACTCTTTGCATTTCTCCTCCTGATAAAGCTCTAGCATTTTTATTTTCCATTCCTCTTAAACCTACAAAATCTATAATATCATCGACAACCTCCACGTATTCTCTATATTTCATACGACGGACTCTTAAACCATAAGCAATGTTATTAAACACTGATGTATTTCGAACTACAGGTTTTTGTTTAACAAATGAGAGATTTCTTCGATAATTAACTTGATCTTTCTTTGAAATTTTTGATATATCTTTTCCTTTATATAATATCTGCCCTTGTGTTGGAATTTCAAGTAAACCTAAAATTCTTAATAGAGTTGTTTTACCACTGCCATTAGGACCTATTATTACAAAACATTCTCCTTTGTTGACTGAAAAATTGATATTAGACAGTACTTTAATAGAAGTTTTATCGTCTTTATAATATTCTTTATTAAGTTCCTTGACACTAAGCAATTTCATCTCAACCACCTCTACTTTGTATACGTGTTAAACCGTAATTCACAATGAAGGCTATTGAAATAAGAATAATGCCTAAAGCGATTGCCATTCCAAATTCACCCATTCGTGTTTGGAGTACAATAGAAGTAGTAAATGTTCGAGTTTCCCAGCGAATATTGCCCCCAACAATCATTACAGCACCAACTTCTGATATGGCTTGACCGAATGCTACTAGAAATCCTGCTATTATCGACTTTTTTGAATCTTTTATTAATTCCCACCATAGTTGACGTTCATTAGCACCTAGTGAAAGTATAGTTTCCTTTAACATCGGATCTACACTTTCAATTGCTGCTTTCGCAGTACCAGTTATTATTGGGAGTGCTAGGAAGAATTGAGCTACTATCATAGCGCTTGTAGAATAAAGTAAACCTAAAGAACCAAATGGTCCACTTCGAGATAATAACAAAAATATTATTAATCCCATTACCACAGGAGGAAATCCCATGAACGTATTAATTAAATTAGTCAGAATTTTTTTACCATGGAATTCACGAAGACCGATATATGAGCCGATTGGTAAAGCAAGTAAAGCAGCTAGAAATGTGGACGTTAGTGAAACTCGAAATGATACCTCAATTATCCCCCATAATTCGGGATCAAAAGTAACCATTAGATGTAGTGCTTCTAATATTCCTTCAACTATCTCATTTGCCATACTAATTGAAATCTAATTCTACTTATTTATTTTAACAAACAAAAAAAAAATAATTTGTATCTTTCCTCGTTAAATATTTAGATTGAAAGTCCCGCAAATTCACTTTGAAAAGGCGTCCATATAGCTATTTCTGCATCTGTAGTTGGACAACTATGTGTTTCATTGCATGTTCCAAAGCAGGAGTGAAATAAAACGGCATTATTCTTTTTATAAGCATTAATCAGGTCTTGACCATAAGGAGAAGTAAGAAAACCGACAAATCTACAGGCCGCTGTGTATTTCACATGTGGATGTAAAATAGGATTAACAGGGATTGCTCCATAAGGATTAAGCAAATATTCTTCTCCTACTATAGATTCAGCTAATATATTCAACGATGTGTAAGTATCATTAAAAGTTAACCACGTCCCCCTATCTACCAACGTATATCCTCTGTCATTTGCATCATTATAAGTAATAAGTAAGGTATCTCCCATACCAGCCCCAACATCTTTATAATAATCAGTACCAGCTGTAGTTGGATCCCAACCTATTAGAGTCCATAAACTCAATTCTTTTGAATGAGTCCCTGAGCTATCTCCTCTAGAATAAAATGTTGTATTATGTCCTATTGTCATTCCTAATTTCAATTTTGTCATTACGGAAGTGATATTATCACCAGGGGCTAAATTTGCTGGATTCGATGAATGTCCAACTATTATAAAGTCGTTATACATTATACACGCTCGATGGACTCCATAAGGCACTTGGTTATCGCTATAATTTACGAATGCGTCTTCTCTTGATCTTGAATGAACAAGAATAACATCTGCATCACCACTTTGTCCATAGGCTATTGCTTGACCAGTTCCTACTGATAAAACTCTAATTTTGATCCCTGTTTCTTGAGTAAATTTTGGAAGCAAATAATCTAGTAAACCAGAATCGTATGTTGATGTTGTAGTTGCTAAGGTGATTCGATCTGGATCTTGTGCATTCATATAATCAATTACAAAATAAGTACCAACAGTTCCACCAGCAATGAGTATAAGTGCTATAAGAATCGCAGTTTTATGCTCACTTAAAAATTGTTTGATTGGTATTTTTGATGACATTTTTTTTTGTATTTTTAAATTTGTTATTTTTTTAAATATTTCATCACATTTAAGCGTTATTTCCAATTGTACACAACGGTAAAAATCACGAAAAACAGCATTTTAATAAAATTTTTTTATAATATTGATTGTTCCAATGTGATTAATGATAATCCTAAATATTTTTATAAATGATTAAATTAGAAAGAGATATGGCAACATGGGGATCTCATTTTCGTATTGCCGAGAATATTTTAAGAAAGTATGCAAAGTTAAACAGGAAATTCTTTGCGATCGGAAACATCGCCCCTGATTGTGGTCTTCCGAATAAGGATTGGTCAGCTTTCACACCTCCAAAAAAAAAATCTCATTTTGTCATTGGTGAGGTGAGCGATTTCCTTGGAGTGAAAACAGATAGATTTATTCTAAGTGATGTTAAATTTTACTCTGACTATTTAAAGGATTCTGAAATTATATCCTCTCAAAGTGATCGATCTTTTCTTCTCGGATATTTTACTCATCTTATTACAGATAATCTATGGAATTATTATATCATGAAGCCATTGAAAGAATTATATTTAACCGAGCTTCAAAATCAACCTGACTTTATCTGGGCTGTGAAAAGAGATTGGTATGATTTAGACAAAATATATATAACAGAAAAAAAAGACTCATTATTTTGGACAGACTTTCTTGAAGCGGAATATGAAGAAGATATTATAGATTTTCTACCGAAAGAGGGAATTAAACGTCAATTGGAATTAATTAAAAATTTTTATCAAATATCTCAGGAAAATTACTTAAGAATTTCAAAAAAGAAATTTGTTTATCTTGAAAAAAAAGAAATGGATAGTTTTATTCTGAATTCTACTGATATAATCCTAAAAGTCTTTTTACAGATTATTAAAAAAAAAATAGAATTTAAAAGAAAAATATCCGTTTTGGATGACATCCTCCAAAAATTTGCTAACCTCCTCTAAATCAAAAAAGAAATTAGTTTAAGCTAAGGATGTTAAATAAAGTTTTAAAAGTGAGTTCCAATCTTTAGTACTTTATGAATAAATTTATAACTTTTTTTCTAGGAATGCAGAATAATAAGAAAAAATTAAAAAAAAAAAAGTCAATTTAAGGTAATGTTACTCTACCTGTATTTTCATCGAGATTAAGAATTCCCTTTACAGCCAATTGCTTGATAGTCCTCACCGCCATAATCGGTGGAACGTCCAATAATTTCTTTAAGTCATCCAGTTTTGCTTCTCCTTGATCCATGATTGTAGTAATTATATCAACTTCTGATATATCTTCATCGCTATTTTCAATTAAAAATGAAGTAAAGAAATTTTGTTGTCGTAATTGATTTATTTTAGCCTCTAGATCATCCATTTTTGTTTGATACATATTTTTTAACTCTATCTCTCGGTTTTCATTTTCAACCGTTTTTTGATCCAATACAGTCTTCTCTTCTTCTTTCGAAGCAATCTTTTCATTAACATTACTCAGTTTCTCATCAAGTTGAGTAAGTTCAAATGCTGGTTTTTTTAAATCATTAACGCTTGTTTCTAAAGTATTAGTTAATTCCGAAATTTTTGAAGTTAATTCATCTTTCTTTGCTTTTAAACCCTCAATAGTTCTATCCAATTCTTCTGATTTTGTTCTTAGTTCAGTTAATTCTGAATTTTGAGTTGTTAGTCTTTCTCTAATAGTTTCTTCTTCTTTTTGTTCTGCTTGCATAAAACGCCAAGCTTCTCTTAATTGAGAAAGAACGTCTTCATTATGCTTCTGTAATACTTGCCAGTAGGTGTCATAAGCTGTTTCAAACTGCTCTATTAATGCTAATATTTCTTGCGAACCCATTAGAAATCAACCTCCCCTTTTAACGTAACTGTTCCCGCTGTCTCATCAAATTCAATTGGTCCATTTTTCTGAACCATTTTTGTTAGAATACTTCTTGCTATATCTTCCCTTAACCCCATGGCCTGAACAATTGCCTTTAGTTCAAGAGTAGTATTAGGTTGTAAAGATTGTATAAGTTTTAGTTGAGCAGACTGCACATAACCTGCTTTAATTAAAGATTTCATGGCAGCTGTTCTCATAGCGTAGGAATTGCTAAATTTTTCCTTTTTATTAAGTTCTTCTTGAAGTTGACTTTCAAGATCTTTCATTTTGTTATCAAACTTTTCCTGAATATCTTTTAATTCTACAAGCCGATTTTCTAACTCTTTTAGACGGTTTTCTCGAACCGTTGTTTCTTCTTTACGTGCGGTAATCTTTGTTTGAGTTTCATTTAATTCATTTTGAGCATCTTGGATTTTATCTAGTAGTGTTTGTCGCTGATTATTTAATTCAGCATTGTTTTCTTCAAAAGAGGCAATATCTCTTTGATTTTGAGAGATTTTATTTTTTAAAGAATTAATCTCATCATCGTTGCTTTCGATTGAAGCCAAATCATTAGCTTTAGTTTCTTCAAATTTCCCGATTTGTTCGAGTAGATTATTAGGTTGAGCTTGTAATTTAGGGATTGAATCTGAATTTAATCCATTAAGTTCTTCAATAATAGAAAGTATTTTTTTTAAAGATGATTTTGTATCGGTAAGACTCATACTAATTCCTCCTAAAAAAATAGTTTTATCGAATTTTTATAAAATAATAGGGTACGGATTTAAAAAATTTGATTTTTAGTTACTCTAATATAAGATTAAATTTCTTTAGAAATATCTTCAAAAAAGGAAGATTTGCTAATCTGACCAAATGGAAGATTTCTTCTTTGTATAACTATATTTAAATACTCAATTATTTTTTCTGCTAAGTAGGTAAAATCAAATTGAAAGGATGAGGTTTCTTGGTAATATTTCTTCAGGAATATATTTATTAGTTCAATTTTATGTTTTGGTTCATCCATATCAAACAGTCCAGGATTAGTATCTAGAAGCGAACAGCATATCCATGCTAAATCATCAATATGATTTCCTTCATAAGCATCTTCAAAATCTACTCCATATAAAGTATCTTTTGCGAAATCTATAATAAAATCCCTTAACCGAGTATCTCCTTTATTTAAAACAAATAATTCATCTGATTTTTGTTTCCTAACAGCATTTTTTTCGTGTAATCGTGTGAGCCATTCAGCTAGTTTTTCAATACTTTTTATTACCTGATTTCTAATATCTGAATTTAAATCATCTAGTTTTTCAGAATCTTTTAAATTATTATTAATAAAATCACATAAATTAATTCCTTCCACTTTTTCGAGAATTAAATAAGGATTTTTTAACCCTAATACATTTGGGACAGGGAAATTTTGATTTTTTAATCTAATCAATATATTATTCTCACTTACAAGATTTTTCGTCTTAAAAATTTTAATTATAAAATCTTTTGGAAAACTTCGTGGTTGTTTATCAAAAACCACATTTAAGACCAAATTCTTTTTGCTTTCCAATTCAATTATATTAAAATTGTTATCTTTATTGCGAAATTCTGGGATGATACCTTTTAAATCCTTAGCAATTTTTGATTTAATTTTTTGAAGGCTCATCTCAAAGATATTAGGCTAGTAATTTTATGAACTAAATATAAATATACATCTAAATAGTTATGTATTATAGGATATCCAATAAACTAATTAAATAGGGAAGTTTAGATGATTAATATTATGGTTTTTCTTTGATTTTTCGTATGATCATCTCTTTAATATCAGAGAAATTTGGAATAACAATAATTCCTTCCATTTTTCTTAATTTGTCAACGTTTTCCAATTCAATATCTCTAATTTTTAACACAAGAGGAGAGCCATCAGGTCTTGATGTACTTATCGGTTCTAAATCTTGATCTGAAGGAAAAATATCAGTTAGTAATTAATGTATCAGCTATACCATGTACAATTTTCGCCACTGAATTTGCTGAAACAGGACAGACTAAGAATAAGTCATATTTCCCCAGTTGCAATGGTCCCGCATAAAAGGGGATGTTTGGTGTTTTTTCTACTTTTACTCTTTTTACTGCTTCTGTTAAATTTAACCACTTTTTATACCATTTCACAACAGCAGCTCCTTCTTTCGTTAGAATTACTGTTAAATCTACATTATGTTCATTTTGTAATTCTTTCATTAAGTCAATACACTCATCCAAGAGATATCCTGTTCCAGTTATGCCCCACATCATTTTAAACAATTAAATCATCCCACTTTTAATTTTAATTTTATAATTCCTTAATATTTCGTTAATTATATTTTTTTATAAAACTGAAAGAAAAATATTATAAACTCAATCATTATAATTCATTAACTGGG